>Ga0070668_100000001_pt1 | contig 275905 bp, 287 predicted proteins | sample KBSS43metaG_FD_64661 | JGI IMG/M metagenome (GOLD analysis project Ga0070668, IMG submission 64661) | Switchgrass rhizosphere microbial communities from Kellogg Biological Station, Michigan, USA - KBS S4-3 metaG | ecosystem: Host-associated > Plants > Roots > Rhizosphere > Soil ...
GAAATCAACGCATCGATCCCCTTCGATAAACGTCTATGGCGGCAAGATATCGCCGGGTCGAGAGCGCATGTCGCCATGCTGGCAAAGCAGGGTATCGTCACCGACGCCGACGCCGTGTCGATCACGCAGGGCCTCGACCGGGTCGAGGCCGAATATCGTGAGCAGGGCGTACCGGTCGATCTCGGGCTCGAAGATATCCATATGGCGACCGAGGGGCGGCTCGCCGAGCTCATCGGTGCTCCCGCCGGCCGCCTCCACACCGCCCGCTCTCGCAACGACCAGGTCGCGACAGATTTCAAGCTTTGGGTCCGCGACGCGATCGATTCGGTCGAGACCGGATTGAAGGCGCTGCAGCTCGCACTCGTCTGCCGCGCTGCCGAACATGCTGCGAGCGTGATGCCGGGCTTCACCCATCTTCAGGTCGCGCAGCCCGTTACGCTCGGCCACCATCTGATGGCCTATTATGAAATGGTCGCGCGCGATCGGAGCCGGTTCGCCAACGCGCGGGCCCGGCTCAACCGCTGCCCGCTGGGTTCGGCCGCCCTTGCCGGCACGGGCTTTCCGATAGATCGCGCGATGACCGCGCAAGCGCTCGGCTTCGATGGGCCGACCGACAACAGCCTCGACTCGGTATCCGATCGCGACTTCGCCCTCGATTACCTGATGGCTGCGACGCAGGCGGCGCTGCACCTTTCGCGGCTCGCCGAGGAATTCATCATCTGGGCAAGCCAGCCCTATGGCTTCGTCAAGCTTCCCGACGCCTATTCGACCGGCTCGTCGATCATGCCGCAGAAGCGCAACCCCGACGCGGCGGAGCTCGTGCGTGGCCATGCCGGCCGCGTCGCCGGATGCATGACCGCACTGGTGATGACGATGAAGGGCCTCCCGCTCGCCTACTCCAAGGATATGCAGGACGACAAACCGCCGGTGTTCGAGGCGCACGATCTGCTGGCGCTGTCGATCGCAGCGATGACCGGCATGGTCGAGACGGTCGAGTTCGTCACCCCCCGCCTGCGCCAGGCCGCCGAACAGGGCTTCTCCACGGCCACCGATCTCGCCGACTGGTTGGTGCGCGTGGCCGACATCCCGTTCCGTGAGGCGCACCATATCACGGGGACAGCGGTCAAGCTCGCCGAACGCGAGGGGCTGGCGCTCGACAAGCTACCGATCGAGGCGCTGAAGGCGATCGATTCGCGGATCGACGAGCGCGTCTATGCCGTACTGTCGGTGGACGCATCGGTCGCCAGCCGGACCAGCCATGGCGGTACCGCGCCCGAGCAGGTCCGGCTACGGATAGCCGAGGCGCAGGCCGCGCTGGGAATGGAGCCATGAGCTACATGCGCACCGCCATCGCCGCCGCGCTGCTGCTCGCGCTCGCCGGGTGCGGCCAACGGGACCAGCTGCGGCCCGCTCCTGGCCACAGTCTGCCTCCGAAGCCGGCGACGTCGGCCATGCAGCCCGACGTCGGCGCGCTGCTGACCCCGCCGATGGAGACCCGGCCTGGCCGCAGCGACGACGTGCTCAAGCGTTCGGAGGAGCGAACCGACGATCGCTTCAACTTGCCACCGCCGGGGTGATGGTCTTCGTCACACCGGCCGACACCGGGTCTCCAGAGGCGCACGCGCTTCCTTGATCCGGAAATTCAGCCTTAGCTGCATGGCGTGACAGCCTTGATCTGATTTAGAGAGCCGGCATGGACCATTTCAACATGAAGGACGGCGTCCTCCACGCCGAGGATGTGCCGCTGGCGGTGATTGCTGAGGCGGTCGGCACTCCCGTCTATGTCTATTCGACCGCTACGATCCTCCGCCATGTCGCGGTGTTCAGGGACGCGCTCGCCCCCGTGCAGTCGGTGCCGGACGCACCGCTCATCGCCTTCGCGGTCAAGGCCAATCCTAACCGCGCTGTCCTGGCGACGATGGCGGCGGCGGGGCTGGGGGCTGACGTCGTGTCGGGCGGCGAGCTGATGCGGGCGCGGGCCGCGGGCATCCCCGCCGACAAGATCGTCTTCTCGGGCGTCGGCAAGACCGCCGAGGAGATGCGGTTGGGCCTGAACGAGGGCATCTTCCAGTTCAACGTCGAATCCGAGCCGGAAGCCGAGATGCTGTCGCAGGTGGCACTGTCGCTAGGGCTGAAGGCGCCGATCGCGTTCCGGATCAACCCCAACGTCATCGCCGATACCCATGCCAAAATCTCGACCGGCGGGGCCGAGGACAAGTTCGGCGTGCCCTATGACCGCGCCATCGCCGCCTATGCGCGCGCGGCTGAGCTGCCAGGCCTCGACGTGCGGGGCATCGCCGTGCACATCGGCAGTCAGCTGACGGACCTCGGTCCCTCGCGCGCCGCCTTCGAGAAGATCGGTGCGCTGATCGGGCAGCTGCGCACCGCCGGGCACGCCATCGTCACGGCCGATCTCGGCGGCGGACTCGGTGTTCCCTATGATCCGGCCAAGCCGATCCCACCGTTGCCGGCCGCCTATGGCGCGATGGTGGCGGAGGTGACGCGGGATTGGAGGCTCCGCCTGCTGTTCGAGCCAGGACGGGTGATCGTCGGCAATGCGGGCATATTGCTGAGCCGGGTCATCCGAGTGAAGCAGGGGGTGGCCAATCCCTTCGTCATTGTCGATGCGGCGATGAACGATCTCATGCGGCCGAGCCTCTACGATGCCTGGCATGACATCCGGGCAATCGCGCCCAACGGTGCCGCAATGACGGCCGATATCGTTGGACCGATCTGTGAAAGCGGCGACAGCTTTGCGAGGAAAAGATCGATGGACGCCGTCGCGCCGGGGGATCTCGTCGCCTTCATGACGACGGGTGCCTATGGTGCGACGATGGCGAACACCTATAATTCGCGAGCGTTGACGCCGGAGGTGCTGGTACGCGGCGATCAATGGGCGGTGGTTCGGGAGCGACAGCCGCTCGAGGCGCTGATCGCGGCGGATAGGTTGCCGCCCTGGATCGACGACCGCTAGCCTCGAGCGGGTGGGGCTTAAGCGATCCGCAAGAATGAGCGTTCAGATGAGACGCGATTCGCCCGGAGGCCTCGACGTGCCGCGGGCGAGCGCAGCAAGGGGATTACAGCATGAAGCCCGTTCGCAAGGCCATTTTTCCCGTCGCCGGTTTCGGCACCCGCTTCCTTCCCGCCACCAAGTCGGTGCCGAAGGAGATGCTGCCCGTAGTCGACCGGCCGCTGATCCAATATGCCGTAGACGAAGCTCGCGCGGCCGGGATCGACCAGATGATCTTCGTGACTGGCCGGAACAAGGGCGCGATCGAGGATTACTTCGACAGCGCGTTCGAAATCGAAACCGACCTGGCGGCCAAAAGCAAGACAGCTTTTCTCGACATCCTCAAGGAGACCCGTCTCGCCCCGGGCAAGGCCGCATTCGTTCGCCAGCAGGCGATGCTGGGCCTGGGCCACGCCGTCGGCTGCGCACGTGACCTGGTCGGTGACGAGCCGTTCGCGGTGCTGCTGCCCGACGAGCTGCTGTGGAATCCGGCCAACCCGTGCATGCGCCAGATGGTCGAGACCTATGAGGAGAAGGGCGGCAACATCATCTCAGTGGTCGAGGTGCCCGCCGATCATACCCATCGCTACGGGATAATCGATCCCGGCCGCACCGAAGGCGCAGTGACCGAGGTCAAACGGATGATCGAGAAGCCGGCTCAGGGCACCGCCCCGTCCCGGCTCGCCTGCGTCGGCCGCTACATCCTCCAGCCCGAGGTCTTCGAACTGATCGAGAAAGGCGAACGCGGCGCCGGCGGCGAAATCCAGCTTACCGACGCAATGGCCCAGCTGATCGGCCGCCAGCCCTTCCACGCGCAGACCTTCAAGGGCGAGCGTCATGACTGCGGCGACAATGCCGGTTTCATCCAGGCTAATATCGCGCTTGCGCTCGAGCGGCCCGAGCTGGCCGAGTCGATCAAGGCCTATATTCGCGGCATCATCTGATTCGCACGGCCGGAGCGGTCGCGTCGATCATACGCGCTGCATAACGTTACGGCGATGTGTATCATCGTCATGCCCATCGCGCCGAACGGAGATGCACGCATGACCATGCCCCCCTATCGACCCGAAACCCTCGCGCTTCACGCCGGCTGGCGGGCCGATCCCAGTACGGGGGCGGTCGCGCCGCCGATCTACCAGACGACCAGCTTCCAGTTCCATGACACCGGCCACGCGGCGCGACTGTTCGCACTCGAGGAGCTCGGCAACATCTATACGCGCATCGGCAATCCGACGACCGATGTGCTGGAACAGCGCATCGCCGCGCTCGAAGGCGGCGCCGCGGCACTCGCGGTCTCTTCAGGCCAGGCGGCTTCGGCCTTCGCGGTGCAGAACCTCGCGCGGGCCGGAGACAATATCGTCAGCGGCACCGATCTCTACGGCGGAACCTGGAATCTCTTCGCCAACACATTTGCGGCGATGGGAATCGAGACGCGCTTCGTCGATCCGGCCGATCCCGAAGCGTTTTTGCGTGCCTCGGACGAGCGCACCCGCGCCTGGTATGTCGAGACGCTGCCCAACCCCAAGTTGGTTGTCTGCCCGATCGCCGAGATCGCCGCCGCCGGCCGGCCGATCGGTATTCCGCTGATCGTCGACAACACCGCCGCTCCGTTGATCGCGCGGCCATTCGATCACGGCGCCGCGATCGTGGTCTATTCGACCACCAAATATATCGGCGGGCATGGCACCTCGATTGGCGGCATCATCGTTGATGGCGGCAATTTCGACTGGGCAGCTTTTCCCGAGCGCCAGCCGCTGCTCAACACGCCCGACCCCAGTTACCACGGCGCGATCTGGGCGGAGGCGGCTAAGCCGCTCGGCCCGATCGCCTATATCCTCCGCGCGCGGACGATCTTGCTGCGCGATCTGGGATCATCACTTTCACCGTTCAACGCCTTCCAGATCCTGCAAGGACTGGAGACCCTGCCCTTGCGCATGCAGCGCCATTGCGAGAACGCCGTAAAGGTCGCTGAATATCTCGCCGCACACCCGGCCGTGACAAGGGTCATCCACCCGTCGCTCCAGACCGGCGCCGCGCGAGCGCGGGCCGACCGCATCCTGGTCGGCGGTCACGGTGCGCTGGTGGGCTTCGAACTCGCCGGCGGCGCAGAGGCTGGGCCAGCTTTCATCGATGCGCTGCGGCTGTTCTATCATGTCGCCAATATCGGAGATGCCCGCAGCCTGGCAATCCATCCGGCCTCGACGACGCATTCGCAGCTTACCGCAGAGGATCAGGCGACGACCGGCGTCACACCCTCTTATGTGCGCTTGTCGATCGGCATAGAACATATCGACGACATTCTGGCAGATATTGCGCAGGCGCTGAGCGCCGCCAGCGCCGTTCCGTCTTCGTAATAACCTTGGCCGACCACGGTTCGGCGCAAGCTGTGGAACCTTATTAACCATCTGCATGACATCGAGTTGACCGAATCAAGCGTGCGTGATTTTTGCGGCGCGACAGCGGCAAGGGTGTCCTGATGTCTTCGTTCTTCGTGCTGGTCTATGCGTTTCTTGCGATGTTCATTCTGTCGAGCCTCGGCCGAAACCGGCGCGAGGGTCGTGCCGATGCGCCGATTCTGGCGCTGGCTGGTCACGGCATGATGGCGGGCTCGGTCGTCGGCGCCGCGCTCGCGCTCGGCATGGCAACCTGGACCACACTGACCCCTTGAGGCGAATTTAGCGGCAAGCGCCAAGCGTCGCCGCCCGCGTTAGAATTTTCGCGCCGAACGAGAGCGGCGCGACGCCTATTTTGTGCTTTCATACTTCTCTGTCACACAGCCGAAGTGACCTCGCCCTACCCGCACGGCATCTCGCTCGGCGAGGCGACCCGCACCTGGGGACGCATAGCAGCGCTCAGCTTCGGCGGGCCCGCCGGGCAGATCGCCGTGATGCACCGAATCCTGGTCGAGGAGAAAAGGTGGATCGGCGAGACGCGTTTCCTGCACGCGCTCAACTATTGCATGATGCTGCCCGGTCCCGAGGCACAGCAACTCGCCATCTATCTCGGCTGGCTGCTTCACCGGACCAGGGGCGGGCTCATCGCGGGCGCGCTGTTCGTGCTGCCCGGGTTCCTCGCCATCCTTGCGCTGAGCTTCGTCTATGTTCTTCTCGGGACAGTGCCGCTGGTCACCGGACTCTTCTTCGGGCTGAAGGCGGCGGTGCTCGCGATCGTCGTGCAGGCGGTGGTGCGCCTCGGCGCGCGCGCGCTGCGCCAACCGGTGATGCGCGCGATCGCGGTGATGGCCTTCCTCGCCATTTTCCTGCTTGATGCCCCCTTCCCGCTGATCGTCCTCGGCGCGGGGCTGACCGGCTGGCTCGGAGGGCGCAGCGGCAACCGCGCCTTCGCCTCAAGTGGCCATGACGACGCACGAGGCTCGCTTTTCGCTGACCGGCACGCCGCGCTCGGGGAAGCGTTGCCCGATCACGCCCGGCCGGGGCTCCGCTGGTCGCTCGGGATCGGCGCCACGATGTTGCTGCTCTGGCTGGGGCCCGTGGCGGCGCTCGTACTGCTGCTCGGACCCGATAATGTCTTTGCCCGTATCGCCGTCTTCTTCGCCGAGCTCGCGATGCTCAGTTTCGGCGGCGCCTATGCAGTGCTTGCTTATGTCGCGCAGGAAGCGGTGCAAACGCTCGGCTGGTTGCGACCGCAGGAGATGCTCGACGGACTGGCTATGGCCGAGACGACCCCGGGGCCGCTGATCATGGTCGTTCAGTTCGTCGGCTTTCTCGCGGCGTTCCGTCACGCCGGCCCGCTGGAGCCGCTGCTGGCCGCCAGCTTGGGTGCGGTCCTGACCTGCTGGGTCACCTTCCTCCCCTGCTTCCTCTGGATCTTCGCGGGCGCCCCGTTCATCGAGCGCCTGCGCGGTCATGCCGCACTTTCCGCCGCGCTGACCGCAATCACCGCCGCCGTGGCCGGCGTGATCCTCGACCTCGCGCTCTGGTTCGCGATCCACACACTCTTCGGTGCGGTCCACACGCTGCGATTCGGGCCGATCGCCCTCGATCTGCCGATATGGAGCTCGCTCGATCCCGCCGCCGCGGCGCTGGCAGCCGGCGCCGCCATCGGCTTGTTCCGGTTCAGGCTCGGGGTCCTTCCCGTGCTTCTCGGCTGCGCCGCGGTCGGCGCGATCTACCGATTGGTCGGCTGAGTCCACGAAGGCGGTTGCCCGAACCCCCTATGTTCGGCTATCAGCCGCGCTCCGGCGAGCGGGTATAGCATAGTGGTAATGCTCTAGCCTTCCAAGCTCCCGCGAATGACGGATTTCCGGGCCTTTCGCTGTAAAACGCCCCGATTTCCGGCCCTTGCCGATCAATAGCTTAGCAGCAGCCGGTAAAACGATCGGTGTCGAATCTCTGGAATTTTGTTCTTGTTGCGTTCACGGTGAGCGAATGTCTCAGCGCGTCGTCTCGACCATGACCGATCTTTGCGAATTGCACGGCGGCGGATGGATGCTGATCCGCTGCGCGAACGGGCTGTGTAAGCGCATGCGCGTGTTCGAGGTTCGCGAAATCCGCGATCACTGGCGGAAACGCCGCTGGTCCGATCGGTGGAAGGACGTTCCTGAGCATTTCCGCTGCGCGCTTTGCGGCTCCCGGCCGCAGCATCCCGAATGGATCGCCTCGCGCAGGGATATCGGCGCAGTGGGCGCGGCCGAGGCATACCTCGCGCCCCACGGGATCGACCCACGCGCATGGGCGCTGGCCGGCCCCGATGATCGCGAACGGCTGATCAAGGCCAGACGCTGAGCGACCGTAGCCATCCGATGACGCCGGATCGTCGCCGGATGGCCTGCCACCCGGCGAGATCACGTTCGATAGTCCGCCGACTTTCCTCGCCGCCGCCCTCCCGCTCGCAATCGTCGAGTTCCTGTTCGAGGCCGGCGATATGCAGATCGATGACGTGGCGGGGCGGATCACCCGATCGCCGCCTCGGCCGATCCCACCACCATTGGAACCCGAGGACGGCGCCGAACATCAGGACGGGCATGATCAGCAGGACGAGCAATCCCGTTGGCACTAGGCGCGCCTAGTTCAGATATTCGGGATAGGTCGACTTGTAGAGGCTCATCCTCGACAGTTTCACCGTGAAATTCATCGTCCCGGCAGCGTACTTGACCTGCAAGCCTATCGTTCCGCTGGACATGGTGACTCCGGCAGCTTTAGCAGGACGTAAATCTATTACCGGCGTCAAATGCCAAAGATCGGAATAACTATTGTCTAGTGAGGTGCGCAACGAGTAGTCACCAGACGCTGCCGCTTGGCTACTTACCTGTTGTGTATAGTTTCCATTAGACATCGTAATTGAGGGAAACAGATTAACAGCTGACAAAGGCTGAGGACCTGAAGAAACATCAAGCGACACTTTGGCGCTGGCGCGCAGCAACGAAACTGTATCGCCATCCGCCGCCGCGATCATTGCATTGACAACTGAGGCATTGATCGACTGACGAATCGTAACCGTTCCCGAGCTTGCGGCTGTGCCGGAAAAGGTGAGCGTCATGGCGTTGCCGTTGCCGTCTGGCTCGGGCGATACCGAAAAGCTAATCTGCATCCCGGACCCGCCACCATTTATTGTGGTTGAGGCGGGCACGAGAGCAGTATTGAAGGTCGTAGGTGTGGAAACATCACCGGGAGAGCTATTCAAATTGTATGTACCTACTCCTCCACTCCCCGTTCCAAGGCTCGAAATTCTTGGCTCTGTCGCGGCCGCGGTATTCGTCAGCGTCTGGTTGACAGCTATGGTCCCGGCCTCAACGCTAGTCACTGTGAGAACACTACCGGCGATCGTTCCGGTGAAAACTGCCCCATTAGTGCCGTCCGTCCTCGTAATGAGTGCCGAACAATTAGTAATCGACCCAAGGCTGCCGGGATCTGCGAAAAGCTGATTGGGAATGAAGGTCCGCGACGACGCGTTCGCCGTCGTCACCGGCTCATTATAGTCGGGGCTCTTAAGTAGCGGGACGATGCGATTTGCAACGATTTGCGAAATGCGGCGCGCACCCGTCGGCATCTGATGAACGCCATCCTCCAATATGCCCTGAAGATTACGCCAAAGCGCCGCATCTGACGGATTTGCGCTGAGCAGCAGCGGCGATGTGAGCGTTTCGACCGCCACGATGCGCGGATTGGCGTTCGGGCTTCCGCTGTCATAACTGAATGATTTTAGCCAGGTCGACCAGCCCTTCCACTCGGCCGCCGCCGCGGCATCGGTGATCAGGTAGGATGCGAAGGTCGTGCCATCATCCTTGATGCCGTTCGGAACCTCGCTCAACACGATGATCGTCTTCGGCAGGCCATTGTAGAGCGGCAACGGCCCGCTGTGCGTCAGAACACCGTCGGATTTTCGATATAGGTTGATGCTGAAGGTAGGATCGGTCAGCGCCTTGAACACAGCGGCGGTCGCCGCCCGAGCATCGCCGGTCGCCGAGAGTTGGGTGCTCGAACCGCTCGTGGCCATATTGTTGACGCCGCCCCAGAAGACGACGATCGCCGACGGCGACGCCGCGATTTGGAGCAAGCCAGTGTTCGGATCGGTCGATCCGCCACCGCCATTCGCGCGCGGGTTCGAATAAAAGGGCAACGTGCTCGATGGTGACGGCCCGGAGCCCCCGACGCCAAACTGCCGGGACGCGCCGGCGCGGAGCCGGTTGCCGGAAAGCATCGGTAGCCAGCCATCCAGCCCGCGAGTGTTCGGGGTGTCGAAAACAGCGGAGGTGCCCGTCGCGCCCGAGCGCTGGCCACCATAGGCCGTCCGGCTGTCGCCGAAGAAAGCCAAATCGTAATTGTAAGGCTGGAGAAAAACCGGCGCCTTGGCACCCAGGATCGCCGCCCGCACGGCCGGCGACTGTGCCGAGGCGGGTGCGACGATCTGGGCGGCGACCAGGAACGCGAGAAGAAGCTTGCGCCAGATCATGTCAGTTCACCAGCGCTTCGAGGACGATCGTATGGACCTTCGCGCCTTGCGGCGTGATCGCCTCATTCGCGACGAGCAGCCCGTAGATCACGCTCGTGCCGGTCGCGCAGTCATAATTGATCTCGCTGCCGGCCGAGGGCGTGCCCACGCCCTTTTCCATCGGATCGCTGAAATGCTGGTCGAGCGTAACGGAGATCTGACCGAGATAATTGCTTTCGGTGGTCAGCCATGCGCCATTGTCGCCGTTGGTGCTGGTCGGGCTGTCCTTATAGAGCTTGAGGATCACACCCTTCGCCGCGAAGCCAGTATCGGTCGTCTTGATCCGCGCGCGGCGGATCATGCCGGTGCCGGCATTGACCCGGCATACCGTGAACGACATCGGCGTGACGCTGCCGGCGGTCGCATTGTTGGCGATCAGGTCGCCCGAGGCATAGGCGGTCGTGCCGGCCGGCGTCGTGAAGTTCGAGCTGGCGATGATCGTCTTGCCGCCGATCTCGCCGACATGGTTTTCGCCGGCCCCGAGCGCGCCGCCCGCCTGGAAGGGCGAGCCGAGGGCGGTGATCAGGTCGCCGTCGCGAACCCGGCCCTCGCCCTTGTTGGTGCAGTTCCACGCGATATTGTCGCCATCGGCGCTAACCTCCGCGGCCGTCAGCGTATCGCGGCGACGGCAGATGATCTGCCCGCCGATCGGATTCGCGGCCGAGGCCGCATCCTCGGTATATTCGGTCCCGGCACTGCCACCGCCGCCACCGCCGCCCGTGACGGGCAGCGGGTTGCTCGCACTCACCGGCACCGAAAGTCCGGCGCCATTGTCAAAAACGATCGCTTGGCTCGGGATCTTGCCGGCCGGCGCGACGATAGCCTTGCCCGTGACATCGGCGGTCAGGGCGATGGCAGGCGTCAGCAGGGCGAGCAGCGCGAACGCCGCCCAAAGGGTCTTTTTCATGATGTCCTCCGGGTTTGGCTGGGTTCAGCCGTTCAATCGATCGCTCGCTGCATCGAGCCGGTCATCAAGGGCGACACCCTCGGCGCGCAGCGCATCCCATTCGTCGGGCGTCGGATCTCGGCCCTCGGCCTTCATCGTCCGCACGGCCGCGACATGGACCTGATAGCGCTCGAAGGTGAGCGTGCCGGCGACGAACAGGTCGAACAGCTGGAGCAACAGCTTGGCGTAATCCATTTCAGCGCCCTCCCGTTTCGCTGAGGATCTGCGTCGCGGCCGATCGCAGCGCGATCGCGGCGCTGCTCAGACTCGCGGGCGTGAAGCTGAAGGCCGAACACGGCACCGGCCCGGCGCCAAGGTCGACCGATGGCCTGCCAGCCAGTCGGCAGGCGGCATAGGCGTCGACATATTGGACGCTCGGCCGCGCGACGTTGCGGATCCGCACGAGCGCCGCCACCGCCGCCGGGCTCGCGGCCGGCCCCTCGGCATAGGCGACGGCCGCCATATGCGCGACCTCATAGCCGCTGCGCGCCTCGAACAGCCGCTGTGCCGGCGTGCCCGCCCCCATGGTCGCGCAGCTCGTGACGAACAGTCCGGCCGCGATCATCGCCAGATATTTGAGCGGGCCGTGCGCCTTGATCTGGGCAAACTGATCGTCGACCAGCTGCGCCAGCTGCCGCTTCTGCACTTCGTTGCGCCAGGTCCGCCACAGCGAGCTGAGCGAACCGATGATGCCGGCGATCGCCGTGGCGGCGAGCAGCGCCTCGTCACCCTGCAACGCGGCGATGAAGCCGTTCAGATCGCGCTTCCAGCCCAGCGCCACCAGCAGGCCGATGAAGCCGATCGCGATCGCGACCTGACGGAAAAAGTTCATGATCATCGGCACGAGCGAAGTCGGCTGCACCCTGATCGGCGCATCGGGCCGGTCGACGGCGTCGCCGACGCCATCCTGCAAATAGGCCATTGGCTTTCCCTTTCTGGGTTTGGAAGGTCAGATCAGCACGACGTCGAGCCGGTCGCGGCGCCGGATCCGGCTGCAGACCTTGAAGCCCTCGCGGCTCCCGGCGTCGTTGGTATTGCCCTCGATCGTCGAGAAGGTCTCGGCGTCGAGATCGATGATGATTCCGGTGTGGATCCAGTCGCCCTTGCGCGCGCCCGGCATGAGGAAGACGCAGCCCGGTGCCGCCTCGCTCGATGTACCGCCCACCAGCTTGCCAGCGTCACGCGCCCGGCCGCCCATCACGTCGCAGCTATAGGTTCGGATGAGATGCCCGCTCAGCTTCCCGCCCAGCGCGGCCGCCGCCTGGGCGAGCACGCTGGTGACGAAGCCCATGCACCACGGCCAATCCGGCCCCTCATGCCCGTCCATATAATGGCGCACCCACGGCCCCGCATTCTGCCCGCCGATTTCGATCGGTCGCGGCGCCATATTCTGCACGGCAGTGCCGACGATCGCGTCGGCGAGGCTATTACCGGTCATGGTCGGCCTGATCGCCCGCAGCAGCGGCTGCGCCAGCGCATCCATCAGCGCCTGGTCGACGGCGATCGCCCCGTTGCGGAAGCGATCGAGCCCCTTCGCCGTCGCCGGCCCCCAATCGCCGTCGACCGTCACGATGATGCCGTTCACGTTCAGATATTCCTGAACCAGCTTGGCGCCGGCACTTATGCCGCGGCCGATCGGAGACGAGACCGTCAGCTCCTTTTTGAGCCGCGCGTTCATGCCTTCTCTCCCTCGATATCGCCGATGACGTGCTTGCTGCTGGCCACCTTCTGCGCGGACTGGCGCAGGTCACCGATTTCCGGCCGCATCCGCCGCAGAAAGGCCTTCGCGCGCCGCTCGGCCGCACGATGCTCGATCTCCCCCTCGGCGTGCAGCAGCGCGTGGATATGATCGAGCGCCTCTTCTAGATGCGCGACCCGGATGCTGATCGGCCGCAGCTCGCTTACCTCGGTGCGCAGATCGCTCAGTTCCTCGCGCGCCGCTTCGAGCAGATCGAAGGTCAGCCGGTCGCGATGTTCCTCCAGCTTGACATCGGAGAAGCGATCGGCGCGCCGATCGCGCGCGCGTTCCCTGAACCATCCGCCCACGGCCTGAAAGAGAAGCGTCCCGCCGCCACCCGTCAGGGCGGCTACCGACAGTTCGAACACCCCATTGCTCCCCAACATCCACGATCTCCGGCAGGCATTAAAAAACCCGCTCAGAGGCGGGCGAATGGGTCAGCGATCACGCGGCCGTCAGGGCCACCCAGCCTCAAGATCGATCGCATTGAGGGTGGCGAAATCCTCGGCCGCATCGATCGCGACCCCGATCGCCTGCGCGTTCGCATGGCACGCCGCGACGCGGCCGAGCACGGCCAGCCCTGCCGCTATCATCTGCGCCGCGTCGAGCGCGACGAGGCTGTTGTCGGCCAGCTTCCAGCTGATGGTGAAAGGCGCTCCCGCGCCTTGCGCGATCATCGCGCCTGTCACCGCCCCGTTGATGTTCTGCCGCGACGGCAGGTCGCTGTCGAAGACCCCGATTCCCTCGACCGGGCAACCGCCGTCGATCTCGATATCGCGCCGCGCGCGCACCGCCGCCTGCTTCTCCTGCTTCAGCAGCGCTAGGTCCGCCTCATTGCGCGCGACCAGCTCCCATTGCTGCGTCCACACGCCCTCGATCAGCGCGGGCGCCACCTCAACCGCTTGCTCGTCCGCCGCGGCCTCGGGCGGCGAGGCCGTCGCGACCGGGAAGACCCCCCAATCGGAAAGCCGCTCGTCGGGGATAACCGCCGAGAACGAGGTGTCGGGATTGTCTGCGCGCAACTGGTCGACCGAATAGGGGTAGGTCGGGCCGCCGTCGGTGATCAGAATGTAGGCCATAAATGCTCCGCTCAACTGACCGTGAAGGTGCCGCTGCTGGTGAAGGTGTGGATCGTGTAGCCGCCGCTGGTGGTGACGGTGCCGCCCGATGCGCTCATCGACCCGGTCGGATATCTGATGATCACCCGGCCATTCTGCCCGGCACTGCCAACGCCGGTGACGGTGTTGGAGCCGCCGCCCTGGCCGCCGCTTCCGACGCCGCCGTAACCAGACGGGTTGCTGCCGCGAACGCCATTGTAGGAGCCGCCGCCACCGCCGGCACCGTAGATGACTGCGGCGCCGCTGATCGAGCTGGACAGGCCAGCGCCACCAGCACCGCCATTTGTTGCGCCATTGCCACCGGCGCCTCCCGCACCGCCGCCGCCACCGCCGCCGCCAAGATTGACGCCTCCTGCGCTGCCGCCTGCGAAGCCCACGCCGGTCGAGGTGCCGCCAGCGACGATAGTGACGGTGCCATTACCTGTGCCTGCGCCGCCGCCACTGCCGCCTGCGCCGCCGGGGCGGGTTGGGGATCCGGCCGCGGTGCTTCCGCCGCGCCCTCCCCCCTTCGCCGTTCGGCCGAGAATCGTGCTGTCGCCGCCCGCGATACCCGCGCCGGTTCCACCGGACACGTTTGCGCCACCCGCACCGCCCAGCCCGACCGTGACGGCGTAGGAGCCGGGAACGATCGCCGTCTGAAACGGGAGCACGTCGCCACCACCGCCACCGCCACCAGCCTCGCCACCGCCGCCACCGCCACCCGCCACGAGCAGGATGTCGACCGGAGGACGCAGGGCTCTAAGGAGCTTTCTTGCGAGCATCAGGCAAAGGCTCCGGCGTAGGCGCCGTGATAGCCATCAGCATCGCGCCACAGAATAATGCCGCCATAGCCGGTCGTCGGCAGCGTCGGCGCAGCACCCCAAACCCAATCGGCCGCGCTGAGAATCGATGTCCACGTCACCGAATAAGCCGCCCCATCGGCGATCTTGATGAAGATGGAATCGCCTACCGCGAAATTGGCAACGGTCGGCGTTCGGTTCGCGCCTAATATCCATTTCTGGATTGAGCCGTTGCGGGGATCGATGATCACCGCTCCACTGTCCGGGATCGTATAGGTGTCTTCCGTAATCGTGCCATCGATTGTCGGATTCAGCAGCGTCATCAGATCAGGCGGCGCGATCGCAATCGTCCACGCGTTTTGCGTGCCCGACGCGCCGGCGCCGATCCGCGTGACGTTCACGTCAAGAGCGCCAGTGCCGCTATTATAGGCGGTGATCTGCCCGGTCATCCAGTTTGCCGGCGTGCCGGTATGGGCGATCGTCACGAACATGCCTACGACAAACGCTTTGCCGGTCTGAGTCACGAAACTCTTGTTGCCTATCCCGATCGCGACATTGCTCGTGCTCGTCGCGCTGGTCCCCGGCGCATTGACGGCGGTAAGCGCCGCCGCCTCGGCGTCCTGCGCATTCGCATAGACATTATCGGCAACATCGCCGATCTCGTCGGCGAACGTCGGCATGGCGCCGAACGCGGCCTCGGCGCGATCATCGAAATTGTCGGGATCGGCGCGCGTCGGAGCCGGGCCGGGAAACGGCGTGATGGTGGGCGGTGCAGTCGGCATGTTGGTCCCCGTCAGGTGCTGGAGCTGAGGCCTTCGATCGTGATGTTCAGATAGCTGACGCTGCCCAAGCCCTCGGTCAGCTCGATCGAGAAATCGGTGACGAAGCCATAGACGGCGAGCTGGTCGTAACCGTCCTCGCCGAACCACAGCACCGCCGTGTCGCGCAATTCGGTAAGAAGCTGATAAATGATGTCGGCCTCTGCGGTCGGGAACTGCGTCCGCAGCGTCATCCGCTTCGAAAAGCCGCGCTTGGCGACGCGCCAGACGCCGAACTGATCCTGTTCTTTGACGCTGAACGATATGATGTCGGACTTCGCGCCCTTTTCGGTCGTCCCGAGGCTGCGGCTGCGGCCGGGGATGACCGTGCCCGCCGTCACGGCCGCGCCCGAATCGCGCCCGGTCAACGTCAGCGTGACCTCACAATCCGAATAATCCGGCAGCTTGTCGAAATCGACTTGCGTGCGGATGCCGATCGGCTCCGTCAGCCAGCGATACCAGCTGTTGATTGCCTGCCCGCCCCGGTTGAACGAACGCGTCTGATTGTAAATCGTGACGCCCAGGCGCTTCATCTCAAGCGTCGCGGTTTCGGCGTTGCTGTCGAGCACGGCCAGCGCGGTGATAGAGCCGAGCGTCAGCACATATTCCATACTGCCGATCCGCGTCGTGAGCGTTCCCACCCCCTCGTCGAAAACTGCGAATGTGTTGTCCGGTCCGGTGTCGAGCCACCACGCCGGATCGGTCAGCGCGTGCCCGGTGTTACCGGCCGCCACGCTTTTCATGATCCGGTGATTGACCGTGTCGCGTGCCAAGGCCGCGGCTGCATAGGTCGTCGCGCCGTTATAGGCGGCGACGGTCTCGGTAACGTCGGTGGAGACCAGCATCGCGCTGGTCACCGGCGTGGGTTTGATCAGCCTCATGCCGCGATCTCGACCGTTCCCAGCGCGCCTGCCACCCCGTTCGCCGCGGCTAGCCGCTCCGCCTTGTCGAGCACGGCCGCGGTTTTTTCGTCGGCGGAGGCGATCCGGTCGAGACGCGCCGTCAGCTGCGCGCGCGTGTCGGCCAGCTCGGCCTTGACGCTGCGCAGCTCGCTCACCAGCGCGTCGTTCTGCGCCGTGCCCGCCGTCGCCGCCGCGAAATTCGAACTCGTCTGCCACCAGCTGCCGGCATTGCCGTTGCTCATCGTCGGCGCGATGCTGCCGCCGGCATTCGTCACCGCCATGATCAGATCATAGGTGCGCTGCAGGCTGGCCGCCGTTCCCGCTTCGATGAAGTCGAGCTGCGTCTTACTCGTCGCGATCGTCTGAGCCGCTTCGAGCAACGCGCGCGACAATTCGGGCAGCTGCTTAGCGGCATCCTGATTGCCGCCACGCGCCGCGATCGTCGCCGCGTCGAACTGTCGCTGGAGCGTGGCAAAGCTGGCATCGGGAGTAGCCGTCAGCCCGCGGATCCGCTGAACCTCGGCAAGAATACCATCCGCCACCGAAATCCACGCCTGCCGCAGCTGCTCGGCCGCGCGCGCGGCTTCCTGCGCCGCCTGCGCCGCCTGCCGCTGCGCCTCGGCCGCCGCCTGCTCGGCCGCGATCTGATCCTGCCGCGCGTAGATCTGCTCGAGCAGCGCCTTGTTCGATGGATCGAGCTGGTCGATCTCCATCTGCCGCAGCGCGGCGGTGTCGCCGTTGATCTGCAGCAGCTGCTTTTCCAGATCGCGGCGCTCGCGCAGGATCGCGGCGGCGGATGCCGCATTCTGACCGGCTGTGACGATGCTGGCGAAGGCCGGAGCCAGCTGGATCAGCGTCGCATAAAGCGTGCGGCCGCCCTCGGTCGTCAGATCCTGCGCCTCGACCAGAGCACGGAACGCCGCGATGCTGTCGGGCATCGCGATGCCCAGGCTATCGAAGATCGTGCCGAGCTGCGCCATCTTCGCCGCGCTCTGCTCGGCTTCCGAATAGAAGGTCGTGAAATAGCTTTCGATCGCACCCTGATAGTTGCCGACACTGTCAAACAGGTCGGCGATGCCCATGCTCGCGTCGATGCCCAGCGACTTCGACGCGAGGCCGAGCAGCTGGAGCGAGCCGGTGACCGCCTCGACTGTCGATGCCACCCGGACCAGCGTCTCGAACGCGCCTTCGCCGACTTCCTGGAAACGCTGCAGGTCGATGACGAAGCTCGCCATCTTGTCGGCCTGCGCGCCGAACACGGCGGTCAATTTCTCCTGGATCTCCTCGCCCGACAGATCCTTCAGATCGATCTTGCCGATATCGACGATGAAGCCAGCCAGCTTCGCGTCGATCTCGTCGAGACCGACTCCCAGCGGCCCGGCGGCGAGCCGGATCGTGTCGGCGAAGCTCAGGATCAGCTTGCCGAACTGATCTTCCAGAACATCGTCGAGATCGCCGAACTGCGTCTTGTATTTCTTGGATGTGCTGACGCCCAGAAACTTTTTCGTCTTCTTGATGTCGGCATAGGTCTGCCCATCAAAGCCGAGACCTTCGATATCCTCGATCGACTGCGGCCCGCCGAAAATGCCGCTGCCGACGACCTTGGTTTTCGTTCCGAACAAGCTGCCCAGCACCTTGCCGATGCCGCCGATAATATCGCCGAGGATCGGGATCTTGCTCGCGATCCCCAGCGGATCGAACAGGCTCTCAATCGCCTTGCCGAGCAGGTTCTTCTCGAACCCTGTGGCTATGTTCATCTGGCCGCCGACATCATCGAGGCCCTGTCGCAGTACGAGGTTCGTCACCCCGCCCAGCTGGCTTTCGATCGATTTCAGGCTTGCCAGCATTTGCCGCGAGACCGCGAGCATATCGGTATCGAGATCGGCCAGCAGATCCAGCGAACGCTTAATGCTGTCGCTCTTGGCGTCCCCATCGCCGAACACGGTGCCCGTGCCGCTATTAGTGATCGGCGCCGATCCACCGCCCCCGCCGCCGCCCAGCACCACGCCGACCGCCGCCAGCGCCGCGAGCACCGCCGCGATCGCGCCCAGGCTGAGCGGGAAGGGTGTCGTCGCCGCCGCCTTCGCTGCCGCCGCGCTCGCGTCGGCCGTAGCCCGCGCACCGCTGTTAGTGATGCTCGATACAGTCTCCGCCGCGTCCTGCACCATCGCCTTGATCGACATGGCGAGCTGCACCGCGCGGAAGGTTTTTTCGACCGCTTCCAGGGCCTTGTACCCCTTCGAACGCTCGCTGAAGAATTCCTTCGCGGCGCCGGTCAGGTCGCCATACAGGCGAAGCTCGTTCTGCGACTTTTGCTGCGCGTAATCGCGCTCGACCTTCGCCAGCTTGGCGGCGTCACCGGCTGCGGCGGCAGTGCCTACCCGTCGTGCCTCGTCGGCGGTCTTCTGTGCGTTGAGATAGTAGCTGAGCGACATGGTCGCGTTTTCGATCGAACGGCCGACGTCACCCCAGGAGCGAGCGAAATCGCGCAGCGTGTCGATAAATTCCTGTGGCGGATTGGCGAGCATATCGCTGAAGGTCTGCACCTCGGGCAGGGCGAGGCGGAGGCTGGAGATCAAGTTCGGTAACGCCTGGTCATCGAATTTGAAATCGACGACTTTCAGTTCCACCAGAGAGCCCCGGAGCCTCTCGATCTCCTCCCGCTGGTTTCGGTATTCTTCAAGCGCGCCCTCTCGGAGCAACCCCTTGGTGACGTTGTCGAGGGGCAATTTCGCTATGTTCGCAAGGGTCTTTTCATATTCATCCGCAGCTGCCTGCAGAGGCATGTATTTCTTCGTGTAGTCTTCGATCATCTGCACCTGATCTTCGAGCGCCTTTTTAGCTTCGGCCTCGCGCTTCCGCTGCGCCGCTTCGGCGGCGGCAGCCGCCTTCCGGGCATTAGCTTTGCGATCGGCCTCGGCTTCGGAGCGCTGCGCTTCCTCCGCGGCCCGGCGCTTGCTCTCGGCCTCCATCTTTTGGGCCGCCTCATATTCGAGTGCCTGGAGCTTCTGGCGCTCCAGCAACAGTCGGCCGACTTGGCCAAATGTCTTTCCTTCCGCCTCCTTTGCCTTGCGATATTCGGTCAGTTGCCGCGCTTGGTCGTTCAGTGCCATCGCCTGCGGTCCCGCCGCCACCGCCTTCTGTCGCTCCTGAAGCTCCCGCAACTCTTCGCTGTATTTGGCCGCGCTCGATGCCGCCGCATCGGTCGCCGACTTATGCTTCATCCACACGGTCGCCGCGACGCCGGCCGCCGCGCTGAGTCCCGCGACAATCCAGCCGACCGGACCGAGGCTGGCATAAAGCGCGATCGCTGCCCCCCGCACCACCGTGAAGATCGCCGGTAGCGTCCCCATCGTCGTCGCCATCGCGATGAACCCCAGGCGCGCGGCCGCCGTCGCGGCCATGAGGGCCGTCAAGGCCGTGCGGATCGCCGTGAACGCGGTGACTATTGCCCCGGCCGCCGCCACACCGACATAGGCGCTGCCCAGCGCGACGACGGCGATAGTCAGCGCCTCCACCGCCGTCTTATTATCCGCGAGCACTGCGCTGATCGCCCCGATCGTACTGACCGCGCCGCTGCCCAACAGCCGCACGATCGATGCAACCTCTTCGAGCGCCGATCCCATCAGCCCCGTCAATTCGGTCGAATTATTTAACTCACTGGCGACCAACATCAGATCGGTGCGGAAATTGGCGAAGCTGCCCGACACCGTCTGCGGCAGCTTCATGGCCTCGGCTTCGAGGCCCACCATCTGTTTGAGGAGGGCTCCGCCGACGACGCCCGCGGTCAACTGTCCCTGCGCCGCCATTTCGCGCAACGCACCCTCGGCGATCCCCGATCCTTCGGCAATTGCCTGCAGGATTCGGGGCGAAGCCTCGGCGATCGAGTTGAACTCGTCGCCGCGCAGCACCCCCGATGCCATTGCCTGGGCGAACTGCTGCGTCGCCGCCGCCGCCTCGGTCGCGTTAGCGCCGCCGACCCGCATCGCCTTGCCGAACGCATCGGTAACGTTGATCACCGTCTGCGTATCCGCGCCGAGCTGGCGCAGCGGGCGCGACAACTTCGTGTAGAGGCCCGCCGTCGCCTCGATCCCCACCTGATTCTCTTTCGAGATCCGCACCAGCTGCTGCTGTACTTCACCCAGGTCGACACCCTCGGCTGTCACCTGTCGGATCCGGGCTTCGACCAGCTTCATGCTGTCGGCCATCTGCACGAACTCGCGCACGACGACGCCGGTGCCGATCGCCGCGATCGTGTTTCTTACCATCCCCCCGATCTGGTTCAGCGCCTGCATCGCGCCCGAGACCCGATCGACCTCGTTGCGCATCGCGGTTGATGCCCCGGTGACCGTCCGCGCGGCCACGTCCATATCGTTCTTCAGCTTCGCCAGATTGGCGATGAAGTCGATTTCCAGCTCGCCAGCGTTCACCGGGTGATTCCCATAAAAAAGGGCGGCAAAAGCCGCCCTGGTTCAATTCATCGACACGGCGACAGCTTCCCGCCCATCCGTCCAATTTTGGACCCATGGTCGGAAGGCTGTGCCTCCTTACATTTTCAGCCGATCAGTGCGGCGATCGCAGCCGCAATCCGATCTTGTATGACACGTCCGATCTTCGGCCCGGATAGCCGAGGGACGTCAGCGCCTGCGAAAACGCCTTCATCGACAGTGCATCCTGCCGCTGCCCGACCGCCCACTGCACGAAATCATTATAGAGCGCCGTCGTCCTGATCCGATGGCCCGGCACAGGCTCGGTGCGATCCCGCACCCAATCGAGCACCTGCCGCGCGACCGGGTCGCTCGCCGCCAGCAGCCGGATAGGATCGAGCGGATCTTCCTCGGCTTCCCAGCCCAGCTCGCGCATCGCCACGATCGCCCCCGGCCGCCCCTTAGCCATCCGCATTTCGCGGACATAGGCAAGCTGGATATTCGGCGGCTCATATTTCAGCCGATCGACGAACCGCATGTCGCCGATCGGCAGCGGCGGCGCGAGCGGCGCGTCGTCGATGTCGTCGTCATCATTGCTTGCCGCCCGCAGCGCCAGCTCCAGCTGCTCGAACGCATCGTAAAAGGCGACTTTCCAGTCGAGCGCCTTCGGCCCCGTGAAACCCATGGCCAGGATCGTGAAGCCTTTCCGATCCATCTCATAATAATGGCTGTCACGCCGAGCCATCTTACCAGTTTCAACACGCTGGATCATGCGTCCAAAATTGGACGCAAGATCCTGCCTCGCTTCTACCAGCGCCCGGATAGCCCGCATCACGTGCTGATGCTGCTTCTCGAAAGCCCGTGCGACGTCGATGCTGCTCGCCATTGCCTGTCCGTCGCGAACCTGAACCAATGCGGTCATGCCAGTCCTCCCAACCGGCGAACATCGGCGATCGCGTAGCGCATATTTTGTTCGAGCCGATCTTCGTCGAACATCATCACGTCCAGCTTGTCGGCCAGCGCCTGCAGGTCGGGCGCCGGGATCTTCACCAGCGCGTCGATCTGCCGGCACATCTCGGTGCACAGCCGCATGCTCTCGTCTTCCCATTGTACATGCGGCCCGAAAGCTGCCCGCGCCGCCATGGCCTGCGAATTCATCAAGCAACGTTCGTTCGCGCGATAGGCCGCCAGCGCCGGCCGCCACGCCCCCGCCGCCATTGCTGGCGCTGCGGCGAGCGCTGGCACGATCGCGAGGCCGGCCAGCAGCCCGCGCCGGGTGGCCCCGGCAGTCTTGTTCGAAATGCCACCTGCCCTGTCGGGCGCGGCGGTGCTAAAGGCATTCACAGCTCGTTGCATCGGGTTACCTCCGTGCAGTGGGTTAGAGGCGGAGGAGTGGTCCAACACTCTTCCGCTTCGCATTAAATGCCGTTATAAAGTCGGCATGTCAATTTCTAACGTTAAAAAATCAAAAGGTCGGCCTAGCGTGGATAGCGAGGCTATTACCTTGCGCGTCCATCGTGACGTTCTGTCGAGGATCGATGAGTGGCGCAGGAAATGTGACGACCTTCCGAATCGCCCAGAAGCCATCCGACGCTTGGTTAAGCAGGCGCTTGATGCCAAAAAACCATCATAAACCATTGATCGGCGGCTTGTTCGTCATGGTAAGGATGACGGTCGCCATCGTCGTTATCGCTGAAACGGTCATTCCGTAAGAGTGAGAGTTAATCGATCGCCCGCCCGCCCCCACTCGTACGATCCCGCTTTTTCGCTTCGAGTAACTGTAGCCAGAATTGGCGATCCATTCCTGGGCCTTCCGGATATCCTTTCGGAACCTCAGAGCGCCATTTGGCTTCCGTCCAACAGTCTTTTGCAAGCAGATAGAAAACGGCACTGTCTAGGCCGGGCTTTTCGAGAAAGAAAACCTGTTTCCTATCGAGCGCGTACACGAACGGCCGAAAGCCCACATACGCACCATAGAGATTCTTCGCGTTCATTTCCCCTTCGACATCGATTCCGGTTGGGCAAAGCTTCACACTACGGAACTGCGCAGAGGCGGGATCATTAAGGTTATGGCTGGCCGCCTGCTCTGCTTCCTTCTGCCATGCCGGCTTGCAAGACGCCAAAACGAGCAACAACATCGCCGCGATATACCGCATCCGCCCCTCCGCGCTTTAGGGGCTCAATCCTCGCCCAGCCCGACCAGATGATCAAGCACCGCGCCGACCTGCATTTCGATCGCTGAAGCATCCCCCCAGGGCGGCTTGCAATCGATCTTTTCGGCCGCTTTGCCCATCCCGAAATAGGCTTCGGAAAGGCTATGGATGACCTCGAATTCCCAGCTCGACAGCTGGATGCCCGTGCCGAGCTGCCAGTTGACGATAGCCGCCCAACTCAGCGGCCCGGCACCCATCGCGCCCGCTTCATAGGGGCCGATCCGAAACATCGTTTCCGCCACCCCCGGCAGCGTCACGGGGGGCAGTTTGACCGGCTTTCCTTCCTTCGTCAGCTGGTCGAGCCGGGAGAGACCCGGCTCGTCGCTGTCGTCGCCCTCGATCCTCGGCACCGCATGGAGCCAGGCGAGGTGCTTGACGTAGAGGCTCAGCTCGTCGGCGAGGGCTTTGAGGCGTTTCCCCACTTCGCGGCATGCGCCTGGAATTTCTCGGGGACATAGCCGATGCTGCGATCGCGGAACGCCGCCAGGAACTGTTCCTTGCCGGGTCGCGGGGCTTCCTCGCCATCGACGATGTAGCACCAGTTTTCGAACTCGATCGTGATCGCCGCCAGGAACTCGGCTTGACGCTCCAGCTTCTCGTCGGCGCTCTGCGATGTGCTGCCGTCCGTCTTCAGCATGTCGACGACGGCGTTCTGCGCAATCGCCTGCGCCTCCGCATATTCCCGGCTCGCCGGGCTGTGATAGCGGATCCGGCAGGGCCGGCCGTCTTCGCCGAGCTGCGGCTCGCCATTGGCGCCGAGCACATTGAAATAGGCGATCGGGGATACGCCCCGAGTCTTGAGGTTCAGCATGTGTCTTCCTGTGCGGGGGATGCGGGGATGCCGCCCGCCCCGCCCCCGCGAGCGGGACGGGCGACGGTTTTCCGGTCGTGACCGGAACGGGATTAGGCTGCTGCGACCTTCACCGGCTTGCGCGTGATTTCGATCGGCATCGTCACCTTGGTGACGTCGTTGGTGGCGCCGATGTTGATCATCCACTGCATGATCTGGCCGGTGATGTAATAGACCGTGCCGCTCTGCAGCTCGATCTTGAAATAATAATCATTGTCGCTCTCGGCACCGGGCTCGCAAATCGCCTGCCCGTCATCCTCATCGTCGATCGCGATCGACGGCGAGATCTGGCCGTAGTTGACCGAGCCCTTCTTTTTCTGGACGACGCGCTCAGCCAGCGGCGTGAACGTCACAAGATCGAATTGCGCGCCGAAGCTGCCCAGATTTTCGACCAAACCAACCAGCGCCCAATCCAGCGCGGCGAAAGCGACGCCCGTGAATGCGCCGGGAGCGATAGCGGACACGTACAGCTTCGTGCCCGCGGAAGTGCGGAACGTCATGGCGTTTTCCTTTGTGATGAAGCCCGCGGGCGCGGGCGGACATGCCGTGCGGGGCCGACCTTGGAACTACGTCGCTACGTTGTAGCCGACGCTGAAATCTTGGCTTTGCATGACGATCGAGCCGTCATCGGAGGTGAAGTCGGGGCCGGCGCTGTCGAGCAGCACACTGACCTCGGTGACATCCGCGAAGTCGCCGAGCCGATCGGCGCAGATCCGGCGCGCCAACGACAGTATCTCTTCCTTTTGCGCATAGTCGTCGGCCAGCGCGGTGACCTGCACACGCTCGGTAAACCGCCGCTTGCTGCTCGGCGTGAGGAAGTTGAGCGGGACGATGCTGATCGACATCAACCCTACGGCAGGCACGGGCGTGTTGATCGGCAGCACGCCGGCCCGCGTGTCAGCGGCCGAGACGACGGCGAGATAGTCGGCCGAGGCGAGCAGCAGCTCGCGGATGACCGCGACGCCGCTCATTCGTCAACATCGTCGGCGACGCCGAAATCGGGGGCCGCCAAGCCCTCTTTCGTCAGGCGCGACCGGACGTAGGTGGCGGCCGCGGCGACGGCCTCGCGCGACTTGCTGTCGAGCGCGGGACGAAAGAACGGCCGCGCGGGCGTGCCGGGATGGAATACGGCTTTGCCGACGAAGCGGCCGTCGATCAGCAACGATTGGCGTGGCGTGTCCTGATCCTTCGCTGTCCAGCGCTTCCGGCGCTTCGCGAACTTGACCTTGATCGGATGCGCGGCGGTCCCGTACTCGATGAAATTGGCGATATAGGCGCGGTTGCCGCGCACCCGCAGCGTCGCCTTGACCACGCCCTTGCGCGACGACGTGCGGATGACGATCGCCTTCTTCGTCAGCCCGGTATCGATCGGCACGTTCAACCGTGCCTCGATCTGGACAACGCGGGCCGCCGCCCGCATCGCGCCGCGCACGACATTGCGCTGCAACTTGTCGGGCAGCGCTTGGAGGAAGGCGGCCAGCTCCGGGCCGCCTTTCAACCCGATCGACATCAGGCGGCGTCCACCTTGCGTTTGGCTTTCAGCTCGCCGAACCGCTCCGGCGTCAGCGTCAGCTCTGCGCCCTTGGCGACGAAAACCTTGGTCTCGCGATCGATATAGTCGGCGATCGCCACCGCCGCTACGCCCTCGGCCGCCGCGGCGCCGGCCTTCGCGGGCGCCTTCATACCCTTCGGATCCATCATCTATCTCCGTTTTCGGTTGAGGATTACAGGGCGACGCCGGCTGCCTTGATGTCGAGATCGAGCACCGTCGCCGAGATCGCGAAGCCGAGGAAAACCGGATAGTCGCCGGCTTGGACGTCGGCGATCGGGCATATCCCGCCAGCGGTAGGGCTGAGATAATAGGCTAGCCCCGGCGTCAGTGCCGCGCCGATCACGATCGGACCCTTGCGATGCACGCGAACCGGCTGATCCACGCCCGCGGCATTGAGCGCGATGCCATCGGGCAGGCGCGCGGCGGCCGTGGCACTGTCACAGTCGGCGAGCTTATACTTGCTGGTGTCAGGGTCGGAATAGACGACCTTCCCGGCCGTCAGCGCTTCGCCGGCGGTGGCGTTGCGCGTGCTGCCGCCCTCGCTCGACAGGACGTTCGCAGCAGTGATGACAAGGTCGGCCATATCAATTCTCCCTCACGGTCAGCATCAGCCGGCCCCGCCGGCAGTCGAATAATCCTGTGCGATGAATTCCAGCGCCTCGCGCCGGCCGATCTCGGCAGGCCCGGCGATGATCTGCATGATCCGATCGCCGTGCAGGATCCGCATCGAGCTATCGAGGCCGGTGCGATACCGGATCCGCACCCGCGCCGGCCGACTGGCGATCACGATCTGGTCGGAGATCCGCTCGGCCCGGCTCGGCAGCATGTCCTGCACGTTCGCCCTGACCGTCGCGACATCAACCCATGGGCCGGCGGTCGTTCCGAACTTGCCCTCCTGCCCGGCTGACGGGCGCTGGAAGGTGATCGTGCGATCGAGCGTGCCAGCGCGCATCAGCTGAAGATCCGGTAGGGGCCGAGCAGCGCCTCGACCGTCGTCGACATCGCAATCGGCGTCGCCGACACGCCAACGGCCACCGTTTCGCGATTCGCGTAGAGATCGCCGAGCATCAGCAGGATCGCTGCGCGGATGGGCGCCGGCAGCGTCGAGACGATCGGATCGGCGTCCGGATCCTTCACATAGCCCGCGCGATAGCGCACCCGCACCGCCTCGCGGCCCCAATATCCGCCTTCCCAAGGCCACGAAGCCGCGATGGGATAGACCGTTCTGTCGATCAGCTCATAGTCGCTGGGATCGACGGTGATTTCCTGCCGATTGACGTCGAGATAGGAGACCCGCACGAGATCGACGACGGGCGGGCATGGCAGCTTCAGCCCGCATCCGATTTCCCACATATCGAAGCGCGCTTCGAGCGTCTGGAGGCCCAAAGCACGACCAAGCTCAGCTTCCGCCTCTGGCCCATCGAGATGCTCGCACGCAGCGGCGATATAGCCTTCGACCTTCACCTGCTGGCTTACATCCCCGCTCAGCTCCAGATGCGCGTCAGCATCCTCCCACGTCACGACAGGCGCGGGAGCTTCAATGACGATGACGCGCATCTACCGCGCTCAATCGACCAGAATGTGGAAGGCGCCCGTCTTGGCGTTGCCGCCTTGCGCGAGCACGATCTTGACCCTGTCGTTCGCCAGCGCCACCGGGACGGTCTGCGCCGTGCCGCCGGCGGCGTAGAGCAACGCCGCGCCAACCTGCGAATGCGTTGGCTGTCGTGGCGCCCGGATCGCCGACGCATTGACGTCGCTTTCCGTCCAGAGGTTTACGCCGGTCGCCTCGCCCGTGATCGTGAAGTCGACACCATTCGCATAGTCGGTCTTCACATATTCGATCTGGTGGATCTTGCCCGAAATGCGCGGGCTGTAGGCAGTGACCGTGCCATCGGCAGCGGTCGTAACCGTCACTTTATAACGCTTCATCGTCGTCTCCATGCTGCGGCGCTCGGCGCCTGGGGCGGCCTATTCGGCCTTGGTCTGGGCTGCGGGAGAAGCCTTGTTCGCCGCGCGGGATCTCCGAGCGGGAGGCGGCGGAGGCGGAGGCGAGGCGGGCTCGGCTTTGGTCTCTACGCCGGGCTCAACCTTCGTTTCGGTCGAGTCGCCCTCGGACTTGCCAGTCTGGGCGCCGCCGGCACCTTTCGCGGCGAGGTCCTGCTCGGCGATCGCCGCGGCGATCTCTTTCTTCGTGCTGCGCGAGGCATAGCCCTTGGGCGGGTAGTTCTTGGCGAGGTAGCCGGCCCCGACGAACTCGGCGATCGTCGGCCCATCGCTCCGCAACTCGCCCGCCTTCGGAGCATCCGGATCGATCAGGACGCCCGAATCCACGAGCGTCTTCACGATCACCGGATCGGCAAGGCGCGTGTCGCCCTCCGCAAAGCGATGAACGACGCTGCCGTCATCGGTGATCTTGTCGCCCTGATGTTCGCGAGCGACCTTGAATTTCTTCAGTTCGGCCATGTCGGGGTGCTCCTCTTGCAAAGAAGGCGCTGCGGGCGCCTCCTATGGAAAAGGGGCGAGCCGAAGCCCGCCCCTCCTGTCATGCCGATGGTGATTCCGGTTAGGCGGCAAGCGCCGTGTCGAAGTCGCCATAGATCAATGCGCCCGGCTTCTTGATCGCAAGGGCGACGCGTTCTTCGCAGCGCATCGTGTAGAGGTTCTTTTCGAAGTCGTCGGCGTTCTCCGACGCGATCACGACTTCCGGCGCCATGCGATCGTACAGCGTCTGCAGCTTGAAGCCGCCAACGGTGAACTTCTTGATCGTCTGCGCCACGGTCGGCACCACCGGCTTACCCCACAGACGCGGGCCTGCCAGCGCCAGCGGGTTCGCGAAGATATATGCACCCTCGCCCGTCTTCGACATTTCGATCTCGGCCCAGTCGGCCGGGTTCAAAACGACGCCATCGGTCGGATAGAGCGCCAGCTCGGCCTGCAACAGCGCGAGCCGGATGATGTCGATCTTGTTGACGCCTTCAATGACGATCGGGGCGGCATAGGCGGTGGCATTGGTATTGAGGCCGGTCAGATGCTGACCGGTGCCATCGCCGCTCAGCAATTCGCCCTCTTCCGCCAGCGCCAAGCCATAGCGCATTTCGCTATCGACCTCGCCTTTCAGCTGTACGACGTCATCGATCGCCTGCCGGGTGAGCTTGGCAAGGTGCGCGATCACGCGCACCGGCGCGTTGACCATGGTCCAGACATACACGCTGGTCGGCTTCTGAGCGCCTTCGGCGACGACCGCCGCGTTATTCGTCCGGGTGGTTTGTTTGACATAATCAATCGAACCGCTCGACGTCGGAACGACGGTGAGCAGGTCGCGGATCGTCATATCGCGACGCGGCAGCGACGTGACGGTCGGATCGCGCATGCTCCAGGCGGCGGCATCGGCCGCCGTGATCGCCTTGACCCGATTGGAGTCCTTCAGCTCGATCCGAAACGAACCATTTGCACCGCCCTCACGATAGGCCTTGAACCGATCGGAATCGACCAGCTGGCCACCGTAGCTCTTGACCTGGTCCTCCTCCTCACCGGGCTTCCGCGCCATCTTCTGCTCGACCTGGGCGAGCTGCTCGCGCAGCGTATTCACGCCCGTCAGCAACTCGTCGACCGACTTCTTCGTTTCGGCACTGAGCCCGCCCGCCGTCTTAGCTTCCTGCAGGGCAGCGTCGGCTTTTTTCATGATCTCGTCATGCTTGGCGTCGATCGACTTACGAAGATCCTCGGCCATCTGCTCAGCCGTCTTGGTCTCGGACATTTTCAATCTCCTCTGGGGGATAAAGGGTCACGCCTGCATCGCGGCGAGAAACCGCGTCAGCGCGTCATCCGCCTTCGCCTCGGGCTCCCCCCGAAGATGCGGCGTCGCCTTGGCGGCGATCGCCACGGCAAGGCTTTTCGAGAAGCCGCCTGCATCCCGCAGGAACTCCTCAAATTCGCGGACGGTCGGCAGATTGCCGGCCGCCAATATCTGTTTCACGCTCTCGACACGGGCGCGATCGTTGGCGGCGAAGGTGACGATCGACACTTCGCGCAGCAGCAGCTTCTTGAGCTGGATGATGCCGGGCTTCGTCGGATGCGGATCGGCGTCCTGCGTGCGATAGCCGATCGACAGGCCGTCCAGCGCTTCTTCCTTCAGCAGGCCGTAGGCCTCGGCCGCCAGCGGCGAAACATCCTTCAGCAGCCGGCCCTTGACGTAGAGGCCCTTGGCATCCTCGGCGAGATCCTCCCAAACGCCGATCGGCTTGCCGCTGTCGTGCTGCCAGAGCATCTTGATCTTCTTGCCGGCCCGCTTCGCATCGACGAGCGATTGCGAGAAGGCGCCGGGCATGACGATCTCGCCGTAGCTGTCGACATTGCCGAAGATCGAGCCATAGCCCTCGATCGTGCCGTCATCGCCGACAGCCTTCATATCCAGCGGCACGCCGCTGATCTTGGTCTGAAACGTCATGGGCGTTTCCTCACTTGGGCGAAGAGGCCGGGCTCGCCTGCAGCTTGCCGTCCGGCGACATGGTGATCGGAATGTTCTGCATCTGCATCCGGGGCACATCACCACCCTCGACCGGCGCCATATTTTCCTTGGCGCGCACCTCGTTGATGGTCATCCAGCCATTCTGCAGAGCCGACGTGTAGAATTTGGAGCGGGTGTCGCTGTCGGCGCGGAGCAATCCCTCCATGTTGAATTCGATCGTGATGCCCTTGGCGATGTCCTCGGCGGTCAGCAGCTGCTTGCGCAGTGCCTTCTCGATCCGGTTCAGCCGGCGGCGGAGCGTGAATTTCTCGAACAGCAGCAGCTGCGATTCCAGGCTGGTCGGATAGCCGCTGTTCTTCTCGTTATGCCCGATCATGAAGGGCGGCACGCCGAAGAACCGGCAGATCTCCTCGACCGAGAAGCCGCGCGAGGCGAGCAGCTCGACGTCGACCGGATTGATCGTCAGGGCCTGCCATTTCAGGTCATGACCCAGCACGAGCGGCCGCCCTGCGTTCGCAACGCCGGCCATCCGCTTCATCAGGCTGTCTTCGATTTCCTTTCGCTGCTCGGCATTCAGCTTCGTCGGCGTCTGATACACGCCGCTCGGCCGGATCGAATTCCGGTTGAGGTTTCCGATCGTTCGGTTCTGCGCACGGCTGAGGCCGAACGTCTCGGCGGCGAAGGACAGCGTCGACAGGCCGCCCAGCTTCCCACCGCCGAAGCCGCGGATATGCAGGACATCCTTGCTCGTCTTGTCGTGCGACCGGCCGTCCAGCGTCCAGCGATAGCCTATGTCGCCGTCATCGCGAATTCGCGTCGACATGATCGTCGGCGCGATCGGCTCGAGTGCGACCAACTGGCCGGATGCGCCCCAGATCTTCTCGGCGAAGGAGTCGCCGCGCAGCTCTAGCGCCGTGGCGCCATATTCCCAGAAATCGACATCGGTCTGATCGGCGTTCGGATCGTCGTGCAGGATCCGGTAAAGCGGATGATCGCGCGCCGGCTCGCGGCCGCTGCCCTTCGGCCGGTACACCATCAACGGCAGCGTCGCCGTGGTCCCGGCGAGCAGGTTGACACACGCCCACACGGCCGAGAGCGACAGTGCGACGCCGTCGTCGACATACTCGCCCGAGCTGTTCCCGCTCGCCGGTTCGGCGTCCACGCTCGTTCGCGTGCCCAGCCTGATGATGCCGCTCAGACGGTCCGCGAGCCCCGAGAGCAACGTCATGCCGCCATGCTCTTCGTGAGGCCCACCGCATCGTCCTCTTCGTTGCCAAGCGCAGCACCGACCGCCATCACGGCCGCGGCGATGCCGTCGACCTTCTCGGCGGATCGCTTTTTCGCGACCATGAAATTCAAATTCTCGTCGAACCGAACGACGGCGTTGCCGGCCATCCAGCGCAACACCGGATGACCGCCGTGATCGAGCACGCCCGCGAACACGAGACGCTCGAACTGTTTCGTTGGCTCGCCCAGTGTGGCGATACCCTGCCGCATCGCGAGCAGCTGCTCGGGCTCGACACCCTCGGCCTGCAGATCCGCGACCAGCTTGCCCGCATTCCAGGGATCGTAAGCCACCTGCTGCACATCGAAGGTTTCGAAGCCTTCGAGCACCGCGCGCATGACAAAATTCTGGTCGACGAAATCGCCGGGCGTCGTCTCCATCGCGCCCGCCTTGACCCATTTGTCATAGGCGACGCGATCGTTCTTCACCCGCTCGGCGAGCGTATCTTCGGGCACCCAGAACCGGCACAGCATCCGCCATTGCGGATCCTCGGCGGTCGGCGGGAAAACCCAGACCAGCGCCGTGACATCGCGGGTCGACGATACGTCGATCGCGCCCCATGCCGGCCGGCCCGCATATTTCGCCGCCTCGGCCTTCCAGCCCTGCTTATCGTCCGCGCAGGCGTCCCAGCGCTTGATCGGTAGCCATCTGACCGTGGCGTCGATCCACTGGTTCAGATGGTAGCAGCGGAAATGTGCTTCGGCTCTCGGATTGTCCTTTGCCATCGCCGCCTCGCGGCGGAGGAAGGCGATCGTCGGCGACAGGCCGAGCGAGGGATTGGCCTTCCCCCAGACGGCCTCGTCTTCCCAATCGTCATTGTCGTTGGCGGCGAACAACACCACCAGCGTCGTCGGATCGGGCGTCCGACCTTCGAGGATCGCGAGGCTCTCCTCCCACAGTTCGACGCCCGTGGCGTTCGTCTTCAAGCCGGCGGTCGAGGCGTACAGCTCGATCGGCTGAAGCCGGGCGCCGGTGCCCTGCCGCAAGGTCGTCTCGACCGTGCGGCTGCGCCATTCGTGCATCTCGTCGCCGACGATCACGGTCGGCGATTTGCCGTGCTTACCTACCTCGGCCCCGGTCAGCAGCTCGAACAGCGCAGCGCAGGGCTTCAGGTAGATCGACTTTTTATGCGCCTGGACATCGCGCGCCAGGCGCGGCTCCAGCGCCAGCATGGCCTTCATCTTGTTGAAAACCATGAATGCCTGTTTCTCGTCGCGGGCGAACACGAAGCCCTGCCCGCCGACGACGCCTTCGAGCGCCCAGAACAGCAGGGCGAGCGCGGCGAGGAATTCCGACTTCCCGTTCTTGCGCGGCACCCACAGCATCATCCGGCGGAACAGCCGGACATGCAGCCACTGCGTTTCGTGCGTTTCCGGGTCGAGCACCTCGACCGGGATTTTCCATCCGACCAGCAGCCGGACGGTGATTTCCTGCCAGCGCGTCAGCCGGAATACCTTGCCGGCGAACCGATCCTCGGTCAGCCGGAAGATCTTCGGCCAAAGCTCGACGACTCGATCGGCCTTTGCGTGATCGAACCATGCGCCCGGCTCGGCCGATGCCGACTGCCAGGCGCTCCGCGCCCAATTGTAGATCTCGTTATCGTTGACCGCCGTCAGCCATTCGGGCGCGTCGCTCTCGATCCATTCCGGCCGGGCGGCCATGTCAGTTCATTCGGGCAGGCGGCACCGAATCCATAGCGGCCAGCGATCCGATCAAGCCGATTTCACCTTCCTCTTCAGCCGGTGCGGCGGCCTCGGCGGCATCCGGGCGCGGCGCCTGACTGTCGCCGCGATCGAATAGGCCGGGGTTCTGCGCGGCCGCGACTGCCTGATCGCGGAACAGCGAATATTCGTCAGAGGGCGTCAGACCAAACCGCTCGCTCAACTTCAGCACCATGTCGAACGCGCGGTCGCGGATCGCCACGATCGGGCGGATGCGCTCCATCATGCCGCCCGCCACCGTCTTGACCCGCTGCGTATGGCCGTTCTTCAGGACGTCCTCTTTGGCGAGCACCCACTCGGCGAAGTAAACGCAGAACAGAGCGAACATCGGACGATGCTGCGGCTGCAGCCGATGCGTCGATCGCAGCCGCGGCGCGAGATCTCGCCACACCGCGACGGCCGGCGCCGACCCGTCGATGATCGGCGGCGCCGCGAGCGGATCGCCGCTGGCCGGTGCCTGCGCGAGCAGCGCCGCGACGCGCTCGGCCTCTTCCATCCGCTTCGCCACCGCCGACTTGCGCCGGCCCGGATTGCCCATGGCCTCTTGGAGGCCAGGTGCGGCGGGCTTTCGTCCGCGCATATGTACCTCCTTAAAAAAACTTTCCCGCCAATTCCGCGCCGAAAAACTCGGTGCTGCGGACCGGTCCACGGCGGCGGGGCTATGGACTTTCGACCCGCCCCCCCTCCATCGGCGGGCGGCCGAGGCGGGCGGCGAGGCGGTCGAGGGCCTGCCGGCCCTGTCGCTCGATCGCCTGCTTGAACCCGCTATGGCAGGGGCCGCACGACGACACCCACCACGCCTGCACCCAGAACACGCCGGCATATTGCCGATGCGGGTAGAGATGATCGACCAGCGCGGCCGCCGCCACGCGCCCGGCCATCGCGCAATATTCGCAGAGCGGGTGCTCGCGCCGATGCGCCGCCGAGGCGGCCGCCCAACGCGCATCATATCCGCGCTCCTGCGCTGTCCCTCTCCGTCGATCGACATCGCGCTTCGATCCTGCCGCACGCGGCCGGAAGGTGGCTGGCCGTTTCGGCATGGCACCCCAAAAAGCACCGCGCCCCGCAGGCACGGGGCCAAGCGGGGCGCGGTAGTGTCGGTTCAGAGAGGATGCCTAGAGAAGCTATGCCGTGACCCCGTTCGAGGCACCGGCAATAGGCTCGCCCAAGCGTAGCAATCTATAAGCCCAAAAAGGTGGAGAAACGGACATGCAAAATTTCATGCCCGGCCTGTTTGTTCGCTTGACGCGCTGGAAGCCAAGGAATTCCGCGCGTTTAGCATTCGGCAAACGTCCGTGATGGCACGCGAATAGCGCTTCCGCAGGCCCTCGGTCGTGAAGCCGCAAGCCTTCCCGCCCATCCGCCGATGCACCGCAGGCCAATCGATCCGCGCCCGATCGCCGCGCGCCAGCTGCACGAGCCCGAGGCCGAGCACCCGCCGCGTATCGCCCGATGCCACGGCCGATGCCACCCAGCCCATCGCCTCATCGGCGTCCATCACCTCGGCGCGCGTCAGCGCGCAGGTCACCATGGCCCGATCGTCGCCGTCCGCATCCACGGCCTCGGGTCGCACCTGCCGCCACAGCGACATGCTCTCGACCCGCAGCCATGTCCGCTCGCGATCGCCCGAGCGCAGCAGCACACCCATCGCCGCTACCAGCCGATCCTCCGCCATCTCGAACGTCCAGAAAGCCTCGTCCGGCGCGGCCCCGGTGCTGGCATGTTCAGGGTCAGGGTGCATGGGAATATCCTGTTTGAAGTTGGGAGCTTTGTTGGGAGGATTAAGGAAAGAAATACCAGTAGCTTAGATAGACACAGGGACGATGGGAGCGAATATGCGGGTCGGCTCGGGTGCGCGCCCGCGCCCGCATTACGTGAACAACCGACAAAATGGCTCCCAAACTCCCACAAGCTCCCGCGAGCCCGGAAAACCGGGCTTTAACCGGATAGGGCATCCTCCCGCGCGGGGGAGCGTGGGAGCTTAGAGCGGCCAATCGTCTAGGCCTCCATTGTCCTCGGGCAGGGGTGCGGAGGCGGGCGAAGCACGGCGTGGTTCGGGCAGATCGCGGGTCACCGGCTTGCCATCGGCGTCGGTGAAATCGCGGGGCTCGTAGAGCGTGGCGATCTCATCCCACACCATCGAGCTGGACTTGCGTTTGTGGAACCGCCGCTTCTCCATCTGCTGGGCCAGATATTTCGGCGACCAGGGCTTCCCAGTGGCGGGCAGCAGCTGCGCCCAGGTCTGCCACGCGGCAAACAGCTCGTGCAGCGCCATCGCGCCCACGGTCGACCCTTCCGACCGCTCCACGCACAGATTGAGGAAGCGGCCGAGAATGTCGTTCTCGTCGAGATACTTGTCGGTCGCTTCGCGGATCGCGTTGGGCACCGGCAGACCGCCGTCGAGATAGGCGAGAGCACCGCGCACCATCCGGTTGAGGATCCCGCCGGCCTCCTTCAGCAGCTTGGCTTTGAGCAGCAAATCCTGCTCTTCATCGGGGATGATGATGGGCCAAGGGACGATCTGGATCCGCCGCCTTATGCCGTGGTCAGTGCCGATGCGCGGCGTGTTGTTGCAGATGATCGTGTTCTTGAAGGTGATCTGCAGCTCGAATGGCGGCTTCAGCAGCTCGCGCACGCCGCCCTTCGGCTCGTCGCTGGTCAACTCCTTCACCAGCGCATCGTCGAACTTCGATCCTTCCTGCGCTTCGTTGGCGGTCACCATCCGTCGCCCGGCGAGCGCGGCCAGATCCGGCGTGGCATCGGCCCCGCCACGACGGCGATCGCCCCCGGTGAAGCTGTCGATCGACGCGGCCCAAGCATAATCGCCCAGGATCGCGCGCTTCGTATTGATCCACACACCCTTGCCGTTGGCGCCCTCGCCATAGAAGATCGCCATCTTCTGCGCCGATGCGTCCCCGAGCATGTTGTAACCGGCCCACACGTCGAGAAAATCGCGCATATCGGCCTCGGGCTGCACCGTCTCGAGGAAGCCGTCATAGGTCGGGCAGGCGGCCTTCGGATCATAGTCCGCCGTCGCCATCTTCGTGATCAGATCCTCGCGCCGATGCGGATCGCGCGTCACGCTGGCCTTCCCGCCGTCCTGGGGGCGGGCGAAGACGAGCGTCCCGTTGGCGACGCACACCCGCAGCGGATCGACGTCGAATTCAATCACGCTGCGCGAAAGCCGAGCCTCAGCCATCGCGGCGATGCATTTGATATGGCCGGCGCCTTCCGACGTCCGACCCCATTTGGCGATCGAGTCCGACAAGAGCGTGACGACGCCGCGCTTCACGCTCAGCACCTTGTCGAGCTTGCCGGCGTGCTCGCGCCGATGCTCGGCTTTCTGCTCGTCGTCCCACATCTCCATGATGTCGGGCATGACGCCGCTTTCGCGGATCAGCTTCGCCTCATCCTGAATCGCGCGCATCGTGTCCTGTATGGCGCGGCCGAGCTTCGCCATCGCCATTTCGCGACCCCAACGGCGCTCGTCCCACGCCAGCCAACCCCACGCCTCGACATAGATGAAGTCGCGGCCATGCCGCTTCAGAAACCGCTCCAGATTGCCCAGATCGGTCTGCGGCAGGAACGCACATTCGCGGTCGACCTCGCCCCCCGCACCCCGTTCTTGATCACCATCGCCTTTCCCTCCCCCGTGGGAGGATGGCTCGCCATTGGCGTCATTGGCGGGGTGCGGGGCTTCGCGGGCGGCGGGAGCGTGGGAGGATCCGGGATCGGCGCCGGTACGTGGGCTGGGGGAGCCGCTGCCGCGGGAGCGTGGGCGGGAAAGGCGGTCTCGGATTGATGCCGTGATCTCTCCGAGATCACGAGGGCTGTTGAGCCCGGCTGACCAGCCGCTCGCGATCGTCGCGGCGATCTGACTCGGATCGTCGCGGCCGGGATTGGCGCGCGCGGCCGCCTCGATCGACGATCGCGCGATCATCTCGTCGAGCACGCCGGCCGCGACCAGCGCGGCGATCTTCAGCGCGCTTTCGTTGAGTTGGGCGTTCCGCGCCCCGCTCCGCGCATTGCGCACCGCCTGGCACTCGCCGTCTAGACCGCGCATCGCATATTTGCGCAGCTCCTCAAACAGCTGATCGTCGACGTCGGCCGGCCGGGCCGGCGCCGGCCGCGACGGCGCGTCCGAGTTGGTCGACTCGCTCGCGGGACCTTCCGACGTCGCCGCTCGCGATCGCGTCCGGCACAGCTCCACCACTTCGGCCGGCGCCTCGCTCACCGGCGCGTCATGCTTGCCGCGCAGCCAGCGATAGCTTCCCACAGCCGCCCCGCTATGCTCACCGTTCACGCACCGGCTCGGCGGAACGATCACATAGCCGCCGGCCGCGCGCACATCGACATGCTGTGGCAGATTATTCTTCTTCGTGCCCACCCGGTTGCGCAACCGCTCGCCGGCATCGGCCGGCTGCAGCAGATAGACATGGACGCCCCCCGACGGCGTCCGCGCCGCCAGCGATGTCGGCAGCTCGCATCCGGCGATCGCCTCCAGCTCCGCCTTCAAGGATTCGAGCGTGAATTCCTCGCCGGTTTCGGCGTCGTGGCGTGGATCGAAATCGAGCGCGAACAGGCCGTGATCGCCCATCGCCAGGCCGATCATCGCGTTCGGCCAGCGCTTCCACCAGCCCCGAATGACGGCCTCATCGGTCGTCGCATCCTTCACGCCGTTGCCCGAATAGGGCGCCTTGGCCTTCAGCAGCACTGACTCGCCCTTGCCGTTGACGAATGTCTCGTCACCCTCCCGGCATGGGAAGACGCGCCAGCCCCGGCGTGCATATTGGAGCGCCGCTTGACCGAGCGGCGAGGGGAGGGAGGCGGCGGCCATCGGAAACTTTCAGGCGGGAGGATCGGGACGTTCGGGAGGATCGCCTCAGAAGGGAACGTCGTCGTCCAGCTCGTCGCCGGCGAAGGATCCTCCGCCGCCGCCCTGGCCTGTCCCGGACCCCGATCCGGGATCACCCCAGCCCCCGCCGGCGGATCCGCCGCGATCGCCACCACCGCCACCGCCGCCGCCCGAGGCGCCGTCGTTCCGATCGAGCAGCACCAGCACCGCGCCGTAGCCCTTCAGCACGACTTCGGTCGAATAGCGGTCCTGGCCCTGCTGATCCTGCCACTTGCGCGTCTGCAGCTGGCCTTCGAGATAGACCTTGCTGCCCTTGCGCAAATAGCGTTCGGCGACACCGGCCAGCCCGTCATTGAGGATCGAGACGCTATGCCATTCGGTCCGGTCGCGCCGCTCGCCCGATTGCCGGTCCTTCCATGATTCCGACGTAGCGACGCGCAGGTTCACCACCTTGCCGCCCGACTGGAAGGACCGGGTCTCCGGATCCCGGCCGAGATTGCCGACCAAAATCACCTTGTTGACGCTTGCCATTAGCCCCCCATCGCCGCGAGCAGCGGCGCATCACTCTTGGATCCAAAATTGGCGGCGTCGTCCGGCATCCACAGACGATCGCGCGTGCCCGGCACGATCGGCATGATCGGCCGGGGCTCGGCGCCCTTCATCCATAGGAACCACGCATAGGCGGTCGCGCTGCTCGCTTCCGGGTCCCATCGCCCCAGCACCATCGGCACGCGCTCGCTGAACGGCGCCAGCACCGTCAGCGGCTCCGCGCCGTGCAGCAGCTCATGGCGCCCTGCGCCTTCGAGGAACGACAGCCGCAACAGCATCGCCACCCCGCGGCGCGCCCGCTGAAGGCCGAGCCGGATGAAGTCCGGCGCCGTGCGGAATGGCGGATTCGTCACGATCCAGTCGGGGGGATCGATCGGGATAGCGGGATCTAGGAAGTCGATCAGATAGCCATAGCCGTGCGAATGCACATCGCTCGCCAGCACACTCTCGAAATAATCGCGAAACGACGCCGCCATTTGCCCCGCGCCGCAGGCCGGCTCCCACACGGTGCGCGCATCTGGATCCAGCCTTCGGATCAGCTCCGCACCCGCCCGCGCCGCCCAGGGCGGCGTCGGGAAATAATCGAGCTGCCGGTAAAGCGCGGCCTGCGCATCGTCGGCCTCCACCAGCTCCGGCGCCCGCCTCGCCATCACGGCGGTGGAGTTCGGCACCCGCGTCATGCCGGAAACCCGTCATGCAACACGCCATCGAGCAGGCGCCCGGTGATCTTCTTCGTACCGCGAAACATCGTGCCTTCCGGCGCGGACTTCAGCGGAGCGTAAGAGCCCCATTGCTTGAACAGGAACGGCACGCCGGCAGACGCGCACTGATCGCGCAGGCTCCGCGCCCAATCGGGGTGCATCGGCCGAGGGCCATTCTCGCCACCGGCAACGACCCAATCGAGAGCATCGAGCCAGGTCAGCCAGGCATTGGCCGGCAAGCCCTCCTGCAGTTGGCCGAGATCGATCGGCCCCAGCAACGGCTCCGCCGATATCCACCGCTTCGCCGCCGGCGTCGCCAGCAGCTGCGGTATCCGCTCGTCGGCCGCGCGCTGATCCTCGACCGAGACGCCGAGCCAGACATTCGGAAGCGGCAGATGCACGGCCAGCCATTCGTCCACGGTGTCGTCGCCGGTGCGCTCGTAATGGATACTCTGCGCCATCCCCTCGATCAGCGCCGAGCGGAGACCTTCAAGACGCTCGCCATCGCCATTGTCGATCGACTCCATGTACTGGCGCATCCGCTCCGCGCGCTTCGTCAGCACCTGAAATATATGCTGCGGGCACAGCGCCATCACCGCGAACACCTGGTCGATCCATTCGTCAGGCACCGCCTCATGAAAGAGATCGCCATGCGCGACGGGAAAGATCCGGCGCGGCCGGCGCCAGCGCAGCGGCTCGGTCAGCCATTCTTCGTTGAACCGCACCTCGCCGGTCCAGACCGGCCCCGCTTTGCTGTCGGCGGTCAGGCCGACGCGCGATGGATGATCCTTCAGCCGCGTCCCCGCGAGCCGCATCGCATAGCAGTTCGTACAGCCGGCGCTATGGACCGAGCAGCCGGTGATCGGATTCCAGGTCGCGTCGGTCCATTCGATGGGTGTGTTGTCAGCCATGACCGCCGCCCGTCAGGCCCAAGCCCTGCTGCTGCGGATGATTCGCGGCGATCCACTCGCGCACCTCGCGAGCAACGGTCAGATACTCGCCGCTCGGATCCTTGGTGACTTCCTGCCCTGGCCGATACGCCCGCCACACCTTCGCGCGGATCTCCGCCGGCAGCATGTACCAATGCTTGCGGCAACCCCACATCGCCGGGGGCACCTTCTTGTCGCAGCCGGTCCAATGGCAGTGATGATCAAACGTCGTGTTCCGCCGCGCCTGATCCCGAACATAGTCCGCCTTATGATTGCCCATCGGCTTCGCCTTTCCCCGGATCCGGCAAATGCATCTCGGCGCGGATCTCGGCGGCGAACGCGGAGAAATACCGCCGCAGCTGCCGCGCCGCGCGCTCGTCGATCACGTCGTTGCCGCCGGCTTCGAGCAGCCTTTCGAACCGAGTCGACCAGCTCTCCGCGAGGGCCGCGCAAGCCTCGCGCTCGATCTTGACTGGATCGTTCATGCCGCGTCTCCCGATTTGGCCGCGCGCGCGGCATGCTCGAGCCTGGCAAGCGCCAAGATCGTCGGCCTCAGTTCCGGCGCCGCCTCATCGAACGCCACCACGTTGCGATGGCCATTTCCGCCCGCCAGCCGCGGCAGCAGCGCGCGGGGAACCGCCTCCCAGTTCGAGGGATCTACATTGCTGCGATCGCCATCGAGGCACTTGAGCGCGTGGCCCTTCGGGAGCGGACCGTTCAGGATCTCCCATTCGATCAGATGAACCGCGCGCCATCGCGACTGCAGCGGCATGCCGTCATGGATCTTGCGCTCGCGATAGCCATCCTTGCTCAGCCGCTCGGTACCGATCGGCTTGTAAAGACGGGCGGCAACGCCTCGCCGCTCGCCCTTCACGAAATGCGTCCTGCGGGCGTTCGGATGCCGGCCGCCCTTTCCGGGCTCGCACGGTTTGCCTTTGTTGCTCGGGGTCTGGCCCTTCTCAAAGCGGCCGGTGCGGCCCGTCTTCAGGCCGCGTCGCTTTCGGAGCGAGTTGAGATTCGCGGCCGATACATCGGTTCGATCGAAGCGCCCGCAAAATTCGCGGTGCAGGTCGCGGATCGACAAGGTCGCGTTGGCGTCGATCCATGCCAACTGCTCGACGCTATACGGAATCCAGACGCCCTTCATTCGGATTTGCCCAGCGCCGGCAGCATCGGGATGAACCGATCGCCATGGTTTGCGATGATGGTCGCGGCTTTCAGCTGGAGATCGGCATTGCGCACGATCTGCTCGGCGACGGAGACGATCGCCTCGGTGCGCTGGCTCTCCTGCTCGATCTGCTCGGCGGTAAGGTTCTCTTCGCCGAGCCGCTCCAGCTGCGCGAACAGATGGTTGTTCAGGTCGCTAAGCTTGTTTTTCATGATGCGTTCCGCGCCCCCGTGCTCTTCCCTGTGCGCACGATCGTGATCACGCGCTGCGTCGGATATCGCGCCGGCCGGTTGAGGATCAGCCCCTCCTTCACCAGGATCCGAAACAGATAGCTCACCTGCTTGGCCGAACTCAGGCCCAGCGCCTCCGCGATCTCGACATTGCCTCGGCAAGGCACACCCTTCTCCGCCCAGGCGTCGAGCATGTCGAACAGCTCCGCCGCGTGCGGGTCCATATGCTGGACGATGCGCGCGATCCGGTGCGGCTGCGGCAACACGGCGGGCCAGGGGGCGGCCGTCCGCTGCGCGATATAATCCTTCGCCTTATGATCCTGCGTCAGCGCCACGAGCCCCAACGTCGCCAGATGCCGCAGCCGCGCCGGGGCCTTCGCCCATTGCGGCAGATAGCCATGCGCATAGACCAGCTCGGCCCCGGCCGGCGCGAGCCGCACCCACGCCTCCACCGCCTCGGCCAGCATGCACGCCCCGTTGCCGCGGAGTGACGATGTCGAGGTCTGCATCGGCCCGCGCACCCGCCCGCCCAGCTCAATCGGAAGCCCGATCGCCGCCGGATCGTCATTCGCCGCCGGCATCATCGCCGGCCCTTCGATCTGCAATGCCATCATGCCTCGCCCTCCCGTTTGAGAATGATTCCGCCCGGCCGTACGCTGCGACGCGCCAGCGCCTCACCCGTCGCGGCGTGCAGTGCCGCCAGCTGGCTGTCGTCGAGCGTGATCGACAGGCCCATGCCCGCGATCATCGTCAGCCGGCCGAACAACCGGATCGTCCGGAACAGCGGCCCTGATGGCGTCTCGCCCAGGCGGCCTTGCCAGAAGGGAACGGGCGGCAGTGCGAGGCTCGTCACCTCCTCAGCACCGCCGCCCTTCGCACCCGCGCGTTCAGGGGGCTCGGACGCGGGCGCGATATGAAAGGAAAACCAGTCGGTCCAGCCGATCCACCCGCCGGTGATCAGGCCGATGAACTCCGCATCCTCCCGGCCGATCGTTGAGGGCGTGCCGCTCAGCACATGGCCGATATCGATCCCATTCCCGCTCAACAGCGGCGGCAGGGCGTCCGGATCGCTGAGCAGCCATTCGGCCAGCTTTGCCTGCGCAATGCTGATCGCCCCACCGGGGCAACCGCGCTCGTCGCGCACGAACAGGATCACGTCGATCGCCGTCGCTTGGCGCTCGATCAGCTCGGCCGGGATATGGAAGGGCGTCATTCGCCCGCCTCGATCGCTTCGATCAGCGTCACCAGCTCGATCGCCGAGGCGATCATGTCGCGCCCCTCGCGCACCAGCTGCGCCTCGCGCACCTCACCGGCGGTGAGCCCGCCCTGCAACCTGGGCAGCAGCGCCGCCATCAGCTCGCCATGCTCCTTCGCCAGGGCGGCAAGCCGTGTGTGCAGATCCCCGCCCTGGTCGCGCGGATCCGGCTTGCGGACGAAAACGCCGCCGGCCAGCTCGCACAGATAGCTGGTCACCGCCGGGTGCGCCGGCGTGCCATGCGTCACCGCTTCCAGATCGATGATGACATCGAGCGGCATGAACTTGTCCACCTGCTCGATCGACGCGAATTCCGAATAGCTCTGGTGCCGCGTATAGCGCGCGAAGCCGGGGCAGGCCTCCTGCCCACCCACCGCCCGCACCAGCGCCCGCGTCGCCAGCTTGGCGCCCTGCTTCTCGGGGGTCAGCATTTCTCTGCCCACTCGTCGATGATCACTATCGACGGCCTGAGTCCGGCAAGGACCGGCGCTTTGCCGCTGTTCACCGCGATCGTTTCGGACTCAACCAAGCACGCAGACTGTCCGGGGGACAGGGGACAAGGGAGGTGCAAGCCATGCGCGCAAAGATCATCCACTGCGGCACCCTGATCGTCGGCATGGCGATCCCATGCCGCCATCCGGCCAACGAAAATCTCGATCTCGGCCGCGATCGCGCTGCCGAGCGCTCGGGTCGCGCCGAAGCCGATCACGCCAACCGCGAAGATCAGTCCACCGATGGTGATGCCCCCCGCCTCGGTCATGGCGCGGCCTGCTGTTCGAAAGGCAGTGCGGGTTCCTCCTCGATTACGGCGATAGCTGCCGCCAGCTCGTCGCCTTTGCCCCGCGCTTCAGCGGCAAGTCTGATATGATCCAGGCGCGGCTCGGGGATGCCGGTTTTGCGCCAGCTGTGAACCGTGGTCATGGGCGTGCGGATGAGCTTTGCGACCTCGCTGGTGCCCCCCAGGGCGTCGATCAAATGACAGCTTGCGTCGTGCATGGTCCGCAAAAATACGAAGATCGTACTTTTCGTCAACCGGAAAAATACGATATTCGTGATTGCGATAATCGTATGGCGCTAGTTGATGGTCGAATGCGCCTCGAAACCCCGGATCAAATCAAAGCCCGCATGAAAGAGAAGGGCGTCAAACAGCGCACGATCGCCAACGCCCTAGGCTTCGATAATCCGAACAAAGTAAGCCTGATGTTGAGCGGGCAACGCACCATCAAGGCGCACGAGATGGATATCATCCGCGCCATACTCGCCGACGATGAGCCAGCTTTGCCGGCTGACAGCAAGCCAGTTCGGCGCATCCCCGTCGTGGGTAAGGTGCCGGGTGGCAATTGGCGCGAAGCGATCCAGCAGCCGCTTGGATCAATGACCGTTCCGGAAGACACGCCCCCGAACGCGGTTGGCCTTCGGGTGGAGGGCGATTCGATGGATCGCTTTGCAGCCGATGGCAGCGAGATCATCTTTGATCCCGATGATCGGCAGTTTTTCGCCGATCGGCTATATGTTGTCATCAACGCCGAAGGCGAAACAACATTCAAGCAATTCAAGCCGGACCCCGCTCGACTAGTCCCGTGCTCGACGAACCCCCGCCATCGAGAAATCATGATCGCGGACGGCCAGTTCCAGATCGTCGGCCGGGTAATAGCGGCGTATTCCCGCTTCAGTTGATTATGCTGCCTCTTCGTCTTCGACACCCCAGGCATAGACGATCCGGCCGGGCACTGTGTCGAACCACTGGCCATATTCATCATAGCTTCCCAGGCCCAGATCGATCGCATCGCGCCGCGCCTCTTCCTTCGTTTCCCGCCACGGGCCGCGAGGCCTGCCGAAACACGTGACTCGATAGGATCGAACCGCTGTCATCATCCCCTACGTCTCCGATTCGCGACGCGCTTAGATGGAACATTGAGAGAACATAAATCAACCGATTCGCGCTAAATACGATTATCGTATCTTTTCAGTTGACGCCGAAGATACGATAATCGTATTTCCTGCCTCGTCACAATCGACGGAGGCACGAATGCACAGCCCATCTCTCCGCCAGACGAAGCGCAAGCCCGCCAAGGCAGCGCCCGTCCCGGCCCCCGAACTCCCCGCCCATCTGAACTTCACCTTCAAGGATTGGCTGCGCCAGCGCACCGAACCCGCGCGCCTCGTCACGGGCTGGACGCCGATCCGGACCCTCCACGCCGACTATGTTGGCTGGTGCGAGGCCAATCGCAGCCCGGCCGAATATGTCCTCGGCATCGACGAACTGTCCGGCCGCCTGCGCGCCCATGACGATCGCCAGCCCGAAACCCGCCTGATCGAACGCCGCCCGTTCGGCGCTCCGATCGGCAACACCGATTATCAGCTCTGCTTCCCCCGCCACCTGCTCCCCGCCATCCGGGTGACCCGGTGAGCGCCCCGGATCAGCTCCGGGCGCTCCGCCGAAAGGCGATCGTCCAGAGCCTCGCTGTCGCGGCCCGCGTCTTCGAACGCGCGGGCCGGGGTGGCGCCGCCACCATGGCCCGGCAGATGCTCGTCGATCACCTCGATCATCCCCGCGTCGATGACGCGGTGCTGGCGTCCCGATCGACGAACGCTCTCGCCCTGACCCGCGACGCCCACCGCGCCCGCATCCAAATGGGGGAGGCGGCGGCATGAGCGCGAAGCACACGGCGGGGCCGTGGCGGATCGTCCCTTATGGCGATGGTGACAGCCTCGTCATCCACGACGCGCGCGAAGGCGAATGGCGCGTCTGTTTCCTGGCAACGCCGGCGAAGGATGGCGATTTCGAATGGATCAAAGCCAACGCCCGCCTGATCGCCGCCGCGCCAGATTTGCTGGATGCCACCAAGATCGGACTGGCGGCCATAGAGCGTGAGCTTCGCGGGCTTCTCGAGAGCGAATGTCTGCTGGACAAGCAAACACTGGAGCCGCGTCGCGAGACGATTGATCCAGAATTTGAATCGGAGGCTAAACGGCTAGAAGAAGCCATCGCGACCGTCGAGGCGGCCATCGCCAAGGCCGTCAGCGAATGACCGCCGATCTCACCATCGCCGGCTTCCAGCCCGACTTCGCCGTCTTGGCCGAGCACATCGCGTCCGAGCGCGCCGCGATCTACCCGGCGAAGATCGAAGCCAAGGCGATGACCCAGGCCGACGCCGATCATCGTATCTTCGTCGCCCGCGCGATCGCCGAGATCTGGCGCTGCGCGACCGACGTCCATCTGCGTCCGAAGCCCGGCCTGCTCAGGCTGACCAGGGGAGAGGCGCTCGCCGATCTCGACCGCGCGATCGACATCGCCGATCGCCGGATCCTGAAAGCGCCCGACGATCGCCACCGCCAGCACGAACGCGATCAGCTCGCCGCCATGCGCTGGTGGCACGCCCGCTATGATCACCCGAGCGCCTACGCGCTCAGCATGATCCTCAATCTGCGCTACGACGCCCTGCAGCTGCAGCTGCGCGCCGACGCGGATAGAGGGAAGGCGGCAGCCTGATGCTTCCGCACATCCGGTTCCAGGCGACGCGGCCGAGCGAAGAGTGCGGCTGCCCCGAGGAGGAGTGGCTCGTCGGCGGCATCAACCTGATCATCCATCACGATCCTGATGGCCGGGTTCACGCCTTCATGGACGGCGGCGATTGGGGCGAAGCCGACGCCATGTTTCCCGGCTTCGCCTCGCTCGACGAAGCTCGGCCGACTGTCTTCGATTGGGCCACTTCTGTGCTCCGCGGAGAGTCGTAAGGGGCCATGGTCCACACCCCGGCTAAAACAGCGCACAGCGCACAGGCGGCGCCCATGGGCACCGCTCACCTATGCGCCGAATGCCTCGCCCCCCTGACCGGTGCGCAGCCCGGAAAGCTGTTTTGCTCAACGAAGCACCGGGACGCCTTCCAGACGCGCCAGCGCATTCGCGGCCGCCAGCTGCAGCCCTATGCCATGGTCGACCGGATGACGCGCAGCGGCACCGCCGGCCCGCCCGAGGCGCGCGAGATCGGCAAGACGGCCCGTGCCGTCACCCAGCGCCTGATCGCCAAATGGGCGGCCGAGGACAAGGCCGCCGGCCGCCTGTCGATGGTCGACTATCTGCGCCGCTACGCCAAGCATTACGATCTGCCGCTATGACGGCGCCGCGCCCCAAGCCGTGCCCGCGCTGCCCAGACGGCGGCGACATCGTCGTGATGACCTATGATCACGGATGGCGTCATGTCGAATGCCTCGACTGCGACTATCTCGGACCCGGAGCCGGGAGTAAGGCCCGAGCCATCCGAGCACATAACGACCGCGTTGGCGATCGCGGGACAGGCGTCCTATGAACGTCGAAACGCCCATCAAAGGCCGGCGCGCCTATCCGGGTAAGGTGGCGATCCGCCATGTCGTCCAGGCGGCGCGCGATCTCGGCCTTGACGTTGCCGGGATCGAAGTCACCCTAGACGGCACGATTCGCGTGATCGAGGCGCGCGCCGTGCCGCAGCCCACCACCGGCCCGCAATCGCTGTTCGACCAGCTCGAAGCCGAAGGGAAGATATGAGCGACGTTGAGGGCGTCCACTTCGTCCGCATCGCCAAGCCCGGCAAACCGATCCGCTGGTATGTCTATGCCTGGCGCGGCGGTCCCTGCATCCTCAAGGCCGATGGGCCGAACAAGCCGAAGCTCGACGTCGCCGCCATCGCGAAGATCGCCGCCGCCCAGACCAAGCAGAACGCGGCCCCGCCCGATCTGCTTTACGCGATGATCCGCGATTGGCAGGCCAGCCCCGAATGGAAGGCTCTCGCCAAGTCCACCCGCGATCTCTGGGGCGGCGAGCTGGATCTGATCGAGGCCAAATGGGGCAAGCTGCCGATCGCGCTCTGGAACGATTTCCGCATGGTCGCCAAGGTCGTCGCATGGCGCGACAGCCGCGCCGCCACGCCACGCGCGGCCGATCAGGGCGTCAACGTTCTGGCCGAGTTGCTGAAGTTCGGCAAGCTCCGCGCCCGCGTGAAGCTCAACGTCGCCGCCGACGTGCCCGCCATCTACCGCGCGGCCGATCGCGCCGAGATCATCTGGACCGAGGACGATCTGGCGCGGGCCGAGGCCGCCGCGAAGAAACTCAAACGCGAAAGCGCCATGGACGCGATCCGCCTTGCCTGCCTGACCGCCTTCCGCCGCGCCGATCTTGCCGCGTTGACCTGGGATGAAGTCAGCGAGACTTCGATCGTCCGCACCGCCCTGAAGAAGAGCCGGGGCCGCCGCCGCCGCGCCGTCGTCCCGGTGATCCCGGCGCTGACCGAGCTTCTGGCCGAGCTGCGCAACCGGCCGCGCAAGGAAGGCGTGAACACGGTGCTGGTGACGAAGCGCGGCACGCCCTGGCAGCCGGCCAGCCTGACCGAGGCCGTGATCGCGATCGCGAAGGAAGCGAACATCGTTCAACCCGCCATTCCTGCGTTGGACGCGCCCGAGAAGCGCAAGCACCTCCACGACTGCCGGGGCACCTTCGCCACCCATCTCTGCCGCGCCGGACTGTCGAACGACGAGATCGCCCGGATATGCGCCTGGTCGCCCGAAAGCGTCGAACGCATCCGCCGGACTTATGTTGACGACGCCGCCGTTGTGGTGGCGTTGAGCGAGCGGATCAGGCGCGTCCTATAGGTCGATTAAATGAGCTTGAGATCCTTGACCGCAACATGCTCCGAATAGACATCGAGCGCGAGCGCTTCGAGAAGCTTTACATCATCATCCGAGAACCGGCGAAGTTCAACATGGCCCTCGTTGGGGCCGTCCGGGGCGTGGACGATCCTAATCGCCTTGCCATGCGCGTTCGCCGTCTCACGCGTCAAGCCCGCCTGACCGATCGCGAAATACGCTTTCGTAGCTAGCTTTTTGTCATCGAGGCTGTCTCGAAACGCGGAGGCCGCGATGCCCAATGTCTCAGCTGACTTGTCGCCGTAATATTCAACCCAAGTCAGCGAGAGGTGGCCCTTGTCAGCAGCCCGGATCTCGAAAGCCTTGTTGGTGATCCCAATGAACTCGCCGGTATCGGGGTCTCGCACCTGCCGACCAAAGGGCACATACCGCATCAGACTATGGTCGTCGGCAACATTTCGCTTCGGTCGCCTAGCCAAGCTTGAACCACGTTTCAGGCTTGAAACCCTGGATGTTCGCCATCAATCGCGCGCTCGAAGTCGTGCCTGCCGCCCGCTCGGTAGCGTCGCCTTCCTGGCGGCTGATGACCCACTCCACGCTATCGCCGGGCCGGAATTCGATCGTCAGGCGATCGCGGCCCGCCAGCCAGATACCTAGCAGGTTACCCGATGCCGACAGCGCTAGCGAGGGTTTGGAGGAACCATCAACAGTCAGCATGAAGCGAATGAACGTCTTGTAGCTTTCTAGATTGAGCGGCAGATCCGCACCAAACCACTCGTCGCAGTCATGGAGAAGATCAAGCTGCCGAAAATAGCGGTCGCGAGTGGCGAGATTCATGTGCATCGCCACCTGCGCCGTCCATACCTTGGCGTCAGCCAGGGCCTTGAACACCCGCTCCTGTAGCGACGGCGGAGAAGCCGGGGTGCCACCACGAAATGTATGGCGGTCGTCAATGAGGCCCGAACGCAAGATATCGCCAGCTGACAATCCTGATCCGGCCGAGCTTGACGAACCCAGCTTCACACGGCGCTGCAACGCGTTGCTTGCAAACTCGTGAAACTCAGGTCTCACTTGCCGAAAGCCTCCCTAGCCTTGTCCGTAATGGACGTTTCGAATGCTTGGTTTTTCACGTCGCGCATCTCTTCAAGCTTGGCGAAAATTTCGTCAAGCTTTATCGGAAGTGTGCCGCCCGCGATGACATCGATATCAAGCAAGAAGGCGCCAGTGTTCGGAAGCACTTGCTCGGCCGTGGCAGACTGCAAAATCAGCAAAAGATCTTTGGCCACGATTTCGTGCTCGAACCGCCAGCCGTAATTCAGAACCGCAGGATATATTTGGGGTACGCGGATGTTCACCGCAAGGTAGCTCTCATATTGGATCCTGCCGTCTACCTCGGCCGGAATATCGAACCTGTTGATATATCTCACGCCCATGCGGACCAGCTTGCGCCGGCCAAAAACATCCAGCAGCGCTTCGTAATCCCGCTTAACCCGCGCGATAAATTCGTCCCAGCCTTGATAAGGAGCCAGCCTCGTCCAGAGACACATGCCAGGCTCAATTATGAAGGCGTCGGCTTGGTCATCCGACGCGAGCTTGGATTGGGGCGAGTCCTCGAATTCAGCACTTCGGCTCAGGACGTTGATTTTGGCTTGGACGTTCAAAAGATCGGTAGTTGCTGGATAGAATCTCTTGAGGCGCCCGACAGCCTTCCGCATTTTCGCAGCCGGCAGGGGCTCTGCGAACACGAACTGGACTATCGCCTCCACTATCGGCGGCGCCACATAAATCATAGCGTCTTCAATCCTGCCACCGGTTCACCCCTCCCGCTGTAGGATGATATCGTAAGCGTTTCGCTACATGGAAAGCTCCCCCCACGAAAGAAGTTGTTATCCAGTCGTTGACGCCAGGCTGATTCTAGTGGCAATCACCGTCAGATCAGGTGGGCGCTGTAAAACGTCCTGTAAAATGAGGCATCTGAACGGCCGCTAAGTGCTTGAATATGCGGGTATAGCATAGTGGTAATGCTCTAGCCTTCCAAGCTAGCTAGAGGGGTTCGATTCCCCTTACCCGCTCCAGCGCTCCGCCTTGCGAATCGAGCGAACTCATGTCGCTGAACCAGTATTTTTGGACGAATCAGGGCGAGCCTATCAACAAATGGCTCCATTATCTGCCGATCTACGAGCGCTACTTTTCGCGCTATCGCGACCGGCGCATCCTTTTCCTCGAGATTGGGACCGGCCAGGGCGGCTCATCCCGTATGTGGAAGCATTTTTTCGGGCCGGCCGCCCAGATCGTGAGCGTCGACGTCCGCGAGGAGTGCCTTGCGTTCGAGGACGAGCAGATCGCCGTCCGCATCGGCGACCAAGCCGACACCGCCTTCCTGCAATCGATCGTCGACGAGTTCGGCCATCCCGACATCGTTCTTGACGATGGCAGCCATATGACCGCGGACGTCAATGCCACCTTCGACTTCCTCTATCCGCATATGCCGCGCGAAGCGCTCTACGTCGTAGAGGATACCCATACCTGCTATTGGCCGGCTTGGGGCGGCGGCCTCGGGGTTCCGACTAGCTTTATCGAACGGATGAAGCGGATCGTGGACGAGTTGCACGCGGGCAATCCGTTCAACAGAAAGCAGATCGGTGATGATCTGCCCTGCTCAGATATCGGGCACCTGACCCGCGCAGTACACTTCTACGACAGCATGGTCGTGGTCGAGAAGGGCAGCTTCATCGCCAAGCGGAGCCGATCGATTCCGGAAGTTCCCGGCCAAAAGATCTGGTAAGGCCCGCCCGAGCCCCATCGGACAGAGCCCGCCATTGCCGATCCGCACCCCCAAGGGTACCCTGTCGCTGATGTGGCCCTTCAAACGCCGATCCCGCGGGCAGATCGACGATGCCGTACGCGATGCGGTACGGCTTGCTGCGCGGCAATGGGTGCGATTCGAGGAAACGTCCGGCGTTCCCACTAACATCCACCTGCGCGATCGCCTCGCCTATTTCGCGCCGGACTTTCAGATGGTGTTGGCCGAACATTTGCCGATACTGCGCACCGCGCCCGAGGAGCTGGTGTTGCTTATCATCGCCGAGGGCATCGTCGCTTCGGGAGCCGTGTCGCAGCGCAAGGTTGAAATCCAGCTGGGCATAATATTGCCCGGCTCCGATGTTCTGGCACCGAGGATCGCCAGTGGCCTCGCCGCATCGGGTGATCCGGAGGCCGCGGACCGATCCTGAAGAAAAAGCCCGTCGCCACGAGGGAGACGGGCTTCAGAGCCGTAGCGGATGGCTGCGGTTACCGCACCGCACCGCGACGGAACAGGTTGACGATCGCCAGGAGGACGATCGCGCCGAGCAGCGAGACGATCAGTGTCGAAGCAGTGATCGCGCCGCTGGTGATCGGCGGAACCCCGAGCAGCGGCGACAGCAGGAAAGCCGCCAGGAACGATCCGACGATGCCGACGACCACGTTCAGAAGGATACCCTGCTGGGCGTCGGTTCGCATGACGAGGCTGGCAAGCCACCCGATGATACCCCCGACTACCAGAAGAATGAGGAGTCCCATTGTCCTCTCCTTTGTTGACGAGCCGGAAGTGGCTCGATGATTAAAGCGAACATGGTTGGCCGAATGTTCCCGAACTTTATTTTCAGAAGCGGAGCAACTTCTTGTTCGGCGACGGGTTCCACCTCTCCCCGTCGATCGGAGAGGCTACCGGAGGGATGGGATCGAAAGAGCGCTATTGCCTTCCGGTCTGTTCAGGCCAGCTCCTCGACTTCCGTCGCGAAACGCTCGGTCTGCACCGTCTTCTGCATGGCTTCGCCATAGCGTCCGCCGCTGACGGTCCGCTCGTTGAGCAACTCATCGAGCGCCACCATGAGGTCGGCATCGAGCCGCAGCTCCAGCGCCGCCATATTCTCGTCGGCATGGGCGATGCTCGTGGTGCCAGGAATGGCGACGAGCGCGTCGTCCTTGTGAAGCAACCATGCGAGCGCAAGCTGTGCCGGGGACGCGCCAAGCTCGAAGGCCATTTTGGCAAGTCGAGCGAACAGATCGAGGTTGGGTCCGACATAGGGATCGCCGAAGCGCGGCATCGTCTCACGCATGTCGCCGGGGGTGTAGTGATGTCCCGGCTTGATAGCGCCGGCGAGGAAGCCCCGGCCGACCGGCGAGAAGGCGACGAAACTGGTACCGAGTTCGCGGCAGGCGGCTAGCACGGCGATTTGGGGATTGCGTGTCCACAAGGAATATTCGCTCTGCAACGCCGCGATCGGGTGGGCGGCATGTGCACGGCGGAGCAGATCGGCCGAGACCTCGGACAGGCCGATCGCACCGATTTTGCCCGCTTGCTTCGCGCGGGCGAGCGCACCAACCGTATCCTCAATCGGCACGCGCGGATCGTAGCGGTGGAGATAATAGAGATCGATATGGTCGGTATCGAGCCGGCGCAGGCTGTCTTCCAGCGTCGCCAGCGTCACTGCCGGCCGACCATCGGGGACACGGTCCGGCCCCCAGCCGCATTTCGAAGCGAGGATGAATTCGGACCGCCGCGCCTTCAGCGCCCGTCCGATCAGCGTCTCGTTGTGACCCAGGCCGTAGATCGCGGCGGTGTCGATGAAGTCGTACCCTGCATCGAGGACGTAGTGGAGCAACCGCTCGCTCACGGCTTCGTCGAGGATCGGACCATAGCCATGGCTAAGCGGCATCGCCCCATAGCCGATCGGGTTGACGCTGAACGGGCCGACCTTCCGTTTCATATCCGGCGTCTCCTGTGCACATGATCAGCATGCGGGAAAAAGATCGGGCCTGTCTCTGCCACGCGCCATCAGACTTGGCAAAAATGTCGTGCCGCGCGACAAGACAAGTAATGCACAGCCTGCCGATCTTCCTCGACATACGCGACCGGGCCGTCATGCTGGTCGGCGACGGTGACGCGGCGGATGCGAAGCGGCGGCTGATCGAAAGGGCGGGAGGCGTTGCGGTCGACGAGGATGACGGGCGGGCGCGCATCGCGATCGTGGCGGTCGACGACGACCGGAGGGCCGAGTCGACGGCAGCCCGTCTCAAGGCGCGCGGGCTGCTCGTCAACGTCACCGACCGGCCGGCGCTTTGCGATTTCGTTCTCCCCGCGATCGTCGACCGCGACCCCCTGCTGATCGCCATCGGCACGGCGGGGCGGTCGGCGGGTCTCGCCAAGGCACTGCGCCAGCGGATTGAGCTGCTGCTGCCCCACGATCTGGGCGGTCTTGCCAACGCGCTTTTCGCTGCGCGCGACCGCATCCGTGCACGCTGGCCCGACGCGGCGAGCCGCCGTCGCGCGATCGACGCCGCGCTCGATGAGGGCGCCGCGCTCGATCCCCTCCAGGCGGGCGCAGGCGAGCGGCTTGGCACATGGCTCGACGCCGATGACGATCAGCGGGGCGACCGGATTGTCGCCATCCGCCTGCTCTCGCCCGAGCCAGACGATTTGACGCTCGCCCAGGCGCGACTGCTCGGCCATGCCGACCGCGTCTTCCACCGCCACGGCATTCCGTCGGCGATCCTGGACCGCGCCCGCGCCGATGCTGTTCGCATTCCCTGCGATAGCCCGCCCGCTCCCGCCGGACCGGGACTGTCCATCGACCTGGATTGGGCATGAACGAAGCTGAGCGGTCCGAAACAAGCTGGCGGATAGGCGAACCAGGCGCGTCCCACTTCTGCTGGATCCACCTCGACGGGCGCGACGAGGCGGCGATGCGCTGGCTCGACGAGGACGGGCATGGTCTGCCACCCACCGCGCGCTTCAATCTGACCACCGCCGAGACGCGACCACGTTGCCAGCCGCTCCATGACGGGGTGATCATCAACCTGCGCGGCCCGCGCCAAACCGAGGATGAGGAAGGCGACGAACTCGTCTCGATCCGCATTTGGGCGGAGCGCGGACGCGTGATCTCGGTGAGTTTCCGACGGATGGCCGGGCTCGAACATCTGCGCGAGCGGATGGAGCGCGGGAATTTCCTCGATCCCGGCGACTTCATCGCCGCGCTGTCCATCCAGATCGCCGAGCATCTCGATCCGGTGGTCGCAGCGCTCGGCGACGAAGTAGACGATTGCGAGGTGGCGCTGTCGAGCAGCGGCTTTCTGCTGCGACGCGAGATCGCAAAGGCGCGCTCGACCGCGATCGGCTATCGACGCTTCATCGTCCCCCAGCGCCAGGCGCTCGAAGCAATGGCGCTGCTCGAATATGACTGGATCGAAGACGACGATCGCATCCACCTGCGCGAAGCCGCCGATCGCTTCGCACGCATGGCCGAGGAACTTGAAGCGGTGCGCGAGCGATCCGCGCTGCTCCACGAGCAGATCACCGACCTGCGAACAGAGAAGATCGACCGCCGCTCGCTGGTCATCGCGATCGTCGCCCTGATCTTCCTGCCGCTGACCTTCGTCACCGGGCTGTTCGGTATGAACGTCGAGGGCATCCCTTATGCCCACCACCCGGCGTCCTTCTGGGCGGTTACCGGGTTCAGCGTGCTCGTCGGTGCCGGCGTGGCTGCCTTCTTCATCGCGGCGAAATGGTTCCGCTATTAGACGCCGGCGCGTTTCAGTCGCACCGGCCGCGCCTCAATAGTCTTTCCCGGCGATCTGGTAGGGATGCTCCACCCGGTCGTGGTCCCCTATGAGGGCCGCCCAGACCCCGCCCGGCCGCCAGAAGGTCTCCATGGCCGCGCGGGCCTCCGCCGCATCCATGCCCCGCTCGCGCTGCCAACGGTAGAAAAAGGCCGAAACGCGCATATTGGCGATGCAATGGACGTGCACCTTCGTGCCGTCGAGCGCCGCCAATGTCTCGCGGAACCGCGCATAGTCGGCCTCGGTCGGGTCGGCCATCTCGACCGGGATGTGGATATAGGTCATGCCGAGAGCCGCCACGCTCGCCGCTTCGTCGGGTAGCGCCCTTTCATGACTGTGCAGACCGAGATTGATGACATGGCTGATGCCGAGCGCAGCAAGATCGGCGAGATGCTCCTCGCGCGGCTGGCCCGATGTGGTGATCCGTGCGTCGATGCGGTGCCAGCCTGAGATATCGGTGGGATCGGAAAAGCGCATGGGAATCTCCTTCTCGAGGGATGCCCAGGCGAGCGGCGCTGCGAGATCGCGCTCCCCGGTGGTGCTCCACCTCTCTCGCCAGTCGCGCGACGGGGCCGGTATAGCGGAAGGCCGACCGGACGTGAACCCGTGCGTCGCGCTCTAGCGATACGGAGTCCAGCCTTCCGCGGGCAGCGGCGCGAACAGCGCGTCGAGCATCGAGTCGGTCACCGCCTCGGGGCTCGGCGGGCGCCAGCGCGGCCGGTTATGCTTGGTGATCAGCACGGCGTTGACGCCCTCGCGGAAGTCGGGTGCGACCGACATGCGCACGGCGAGCGCATATTCGAGCGCCATCTCCTCGGCGAAGTCGTCGATTTCGGCCGCCTCGCACAGCAGCCGCAACACGACCTTGCACGAAGAGGGTGCCTTGCCGCGTAGCGTTTTCAGTTCCTTGGCTGCCCAGTCGCTGGGATCGGCGGCCAGACCGGCGAGAATATCTTCGAAGCGGGCCTTTCCGAACAGCCTGTCGATCATCTCGCGATTGCGCTCGATCCGCGCCGCCGGCGGCGGGGTCGACGCCGCATCGAGGACCGTCCCGATCTCCCCCGGCCTGGCCGCAATCGCCGCCTTCGCCCCGGCCAGCGCATCCGACGCGAGATAGTGGGTCGCGAGGCCGAGCGACAGGCATTCGGCGCCATCGAGCCGTGCGCCAGTCAGCGCTATGAACGCGCCCGTAGCACCCGGCAGCCGCGACAGATAACGCCCGGCACCCACATCGCAGAACAGGCCGATCGCCGTTTCGGGCATGGCGAAGCCGGTGTTCTCGGTGGCGATGCGATACCGCGCCGGCATCGCGATACCCGCACCACCGCCCATCGTCAGGCCGTCCATGACGGCGACGATCGGCTTGGGATAGGTAAACATCAGATGGTTGAGGCGATATTCGGCGAGAAAGAAGCCGCGAGCATCGCGGCCGTCGGGATGGCCATCGGCGACGAGCGTGCGGACGTCACCGCCCGAACAAAAGCCGCGGCCGCCGCCATGTTCGACGATCACGCACGCGATGCGATCGTCATCCTCCCACGCCGCAAGCTGCTCCAGCATCGCCTCGCACATGCCCAAGCTGAGCGCGTGGATGGCCTCCGGCCGGTTCAGACTGATCCGCCCCGCCCTGCCATCGACGGTGAAGTTCACTCGATCCGTCATCGTCGACCCTCGAACAGCGCCGTGCCGACCCTAATATGGGTCGCTCCGATCATGATCGCCGTCTCGAAGTCTGACGACATGCCCATGCTCAATCCGGCAAGGCCGTGCCGCTTCGCCAGCTTCGCGAGCAACGCGAAATAGGGGGCGGGCTCGACGGCGAGCGGCGGCACCGCCATCAGCCCGATCACGATGAGCCCGGCATCTCGCGCCCGGCTCAACAGCCCCGTCAGATCGCCGATGGCGCAACCGCCCTTCTGCGCCTCCTCGCCGATATTGACCTGGACGAAGCAATCCGGCCGCCGGCCGGTTGCGTCGACTGCTCTCGCCAATGCCTCGATCAGTGACGGACGATCGACCGAATGGATGGTGTCGAACAGCGCGACGGCCTCTTTCGCCTTGTTAGACTGGAGCCGGCCGACGAGATGAAGCGTCACTTTGCGCCCTTGACGTTCGGGCAGAGGAGCCCTGTCCAGCAAGGCCGGCCATTTCGCTTCCGCTTCCTGAACGCGATTCTCGCCAAAGCTCGTCTGGCCGGCCGCGATCAGCGGCGCAATTTCGTCGATGCTCTTGGTCTTCGAGATCGCAATCAGATCGATCTCGGCCCGCGGTCGCCCCGCAAGCTCCGCGGCGCGCGCTATGCGCGCTTCGATCCCGGCGAGGCGGGCGGCGGCAGTGTCGATATCGGACATGGGCTCCGCTATAGGAGCGGTGATGAAGCCTCGCCAGCCCGCGCTGCCCCGACTATGGCTGATGACCGACGAACGGCTTGGCGATCGGCTCTGGCCGGCGGTCGAGCGGCTGCCGGCCGGATCGGGCGTCGTCTTCCGCCATAGCGCGACGCCGGCGATCGAACGCCGCGCTGTGTTCGAGCGGCTCGCGCGAAGTGCCCGACGGCGGCGCCTTGTCCTGTTCATGGCCGGGGATGAGCGAACGGCACGCCGCTGGGGCGCTGACGGCACGCATCACCGGCGCCCCCATGCGCCCCGCTTTGGTACCGCGCCGGCCCACGATCTGCGCGAGATTCGGGCGGCCGAGCAATCGGGAGCGGCGGCGATCTTCCTGTCGCCGCTGTTTGCCACCCGCTCGCATCCTGGCGCGCCTGCGCTGGGGCCGATGCGTTTCGCGGCCCTCGCGCGCGCGACGAGGCTGCCGGTGATCGCGCTTGGGGGTATTGACGTCAGACGCGGACGAGCGGCAATCCGCCTCGGCGCCTATGGATGGGCGGCCATAGATGCTTGGCAGAAATGACCGGCGTTATCGCGACGATGAGACTTCGCGTCAGAAACGGAAGGCGGTTCCGATGTAGACCGCCTGGCTGTCGCGGCGTTGATCGTTGGTCAAACCAAGACCGAGATCGTCGCGCTGGGACTTATACCGGATACCGCCCGACAGCTCGAGGTTGCGTGTCAGCGAATAGGAGCCGCCCAGGTCGACCGACAATGCCTGATCCGGCCCGATCAGACTAGCACCACCCGTGGAGCGCTCCGCGCCGAACAGAAGACGGGTGCTCCACTTGCTCCCCGAATAGCCGAGGCCGATATCGGCGAGTTCCCGATCGTCGCGCAGCACCCCGCCATCGATCCGGGCGTAATCGCCCGTGAGCGCGAAGTGTTTCCAACCGAGCGAGGCGCCGAGGCTGTAGGCCGAAGGCGCGAGCGCGTTCGGAACCGACGACGGCGTGCCCTGCGCGAGCTTGGCTAGCCCCGATCGATTCGCGGCCCGCGCCCGAATCGCGACCGTCACGGCGCGCTTGCTGTTGGCGCCCGACGGCGTGAAACGGAAACTCGACTCCGCGAAACTTCCGCCGACGCGCTCGAAAAGGGCCGCCTGGTGCGGATCGGAAGCGGCCGGGCTAAAAAAGCCGATCGAGCGGGCCTTCTTGCGATCGATCTTGACCTGGGGTGTCGAATTGGCGGCAGCAGGCCCCGACGGAACGGACGCGAGCAGAAGGGCTGCCGCAACAGCAGCGCCCAGCTTCAGCCCCTGTGTCCCCTTGCCTGTCATCCTGCATAACTCGTTCTTTTATAGCCGCCTGCCTAACACCACCGATGAGTCGTTGCCAGCGGCCATACGCGCGGAGATGGGGCGTGACCACGAAATTACGAGTCTGTTGCACAGAATCCGCAGCCGTGATCCGCCACTATCGGTCGTCGCTTCGCCCGCTGCATCGGCCGCTTGCGGGGCCGCCAGCACCGTCTATAACGGCCGGCATCGTTTCTGGATGCCCCGAGGACCGCCTTCAATGAACAGCCGTATGATCCGCTCCGCCATCGCCCTTTCGCTGGCGGCGTCGCTCGGCGCCTGCGGCGGCGGTAGCAAGAAGGCGAGTTTCGCCTCGGACATCGCCGCAGCCAAGACGACAACGATCGGCGTCAACGCCTATCTATGGAAAGCCTCGCTCGAAACCCTGTCTGCGCTGCCGCTGCTCCAGGCGGACGCGAACAGCGGCATCCTCATCACTGATTGGTACGTCAACCCGAACCAGCCGGCGGAGCGGATGAAACTCACCGTCACCATCCTGGACGCCGATCTGCGCGCCGACGCCGTACGCGTCGCACCGCAGCGCCAGGTACTCTCGAACGGAACCTGGGTGGACAGCACGGTACAGGCCGCCACGGCCCAAAAGCTTGAAGACATCATCCTGACCAAGGCTCGCGATCTGCGACGTTCCACCATCGGTTGAACCGGCCCCCGCTGAGAGTATCTTCGATCAATGAGCGCGCGTTTCAACCATCTTAAGGCCGACGCGCACTGGCAGAGCGTCTGGGAACACCAGGCGACTTTCCGGGCGCGCGACGACAGCCCCAAACCGAAAAGCTACGTGCTGGAGATGTTTCCCTATCCTTCGGGGCGCATCCACATGGGCCATGTGCGTAACTATACGATGGGCGACGTCCTGGCCCGATATCGGCGGATGAAAGGCTATGAGGTGCTCCACCCCATGGGGTGGGACGCTTTCGGCATGCCGGCCGAAAATGCGGCGATGGAGAAGAAAGTCCACCCCGGAGACTGGACGCGCGCCAACATCGCGGCGATGCGCGAACAGTTGAAACGGCTCGGCTTCGCGCTCGATTGGAGCCGCGAACTCGCAACCTGCGAGCCAGACTATTACGGCCATGAGCAGGCGTTGTTCCTCGATCTCTATGCGGCAGGTCTGGTTTACCGGAAGGAATCGGCAGTAAACTGGGATCCGGTCGACATGACCGTGCTCGCCAATGAGCAGGTGATCGACGGCCGAGGCTGGCGGTCGGGCGCGCTGGTCGAGCGGCGAAAGCTTAGCCAGTGGTTCCTCAAGATAACAGATTTCGCCGACGATCTGCTCGAAGGGCTGTCGACGCTGGATCAGTGGCCCGAAAAAGTCCGCACCATGCAGGAGAACTGGATCGGCAAGAGCCAAGGCCTGCGCTTCACCTTCCAACTCGACGCGCCCGCCGGCATCTATAGCAGCCTCGACGTGTTCACGACCCGGCCCGATACGCTGTTCGGCGCGAGCTTCGCCGCGATCGCCGCCGATCATCCGATCGCGCAGGCATTGGTCGCCGGTAATCCCGCGCTCGACGCCTTCATCGCCGAGTGCAAGCGGAGCGGGACGGCTGCCGCCGATATCGAGACTGCCGAGAAGAAGGGCTATGATACCGGCCTGTCCGTGATCCACCCGCTCGATCCGAACTGGCGGCTGCCGCTCTTCGTCGCCAATTTCGTCCTGATGGACTATGGCACGGGCGCGGTCTTCGGCTGTCCGGCGCATGACCAGCGCGATCTTGAATTTGCGCGCAAATATGCGCTGCCAGTCAAGCGCGTCGTCGCTGCTACGCCCGACGAGGCCGACAAGCCCATCGATGGCGAGGCATATACCGGGCCCGGCAAGCTGGTGAATTCGGCATTCCTCGACGGCATGTCGGTCGAACAGGCCAAGGCGGCGGTGATCGGCATCGCCGAGGAAAATGGCTGGGGCGAGGGAAGCACCGTTTGGCGCCTCCGCGACTGGGGGGTGTCCCGTCAGCGCTATTGGGGCACGCCGATCCCAATCATCCATTGCGACCAATGCGGCCCGGTACCCGTGCCGCGGGGCCAGCTGCCCGTCGTCCTGCCCGAGGATGTGAGCTTCGAGGTACCGGGCAATCCGCTCGACCGTCATCCAAGCTGGAAGCAGGTCGACTGTCCCGGCTGCGGCCGACCGGCGACGCGCGAGACCGATACGCTCGACACCTTCGTAGACAGCAGCTGGTATTTCATCCGCTTCGCCAGCCAGCCGGCGGACAAGCCCTTCGATCGGGCCATCGCCGAAAGCTGGATGCCTGTCGGGCAATATATCGGCGGCGTGGAGCACGCGATCCTCCACTTGCTCTACGCCCGCTTCTGGACCCGCGCGCTCGAACATATCGGCCATATCTCGATCAAGGAGCCTTTCACCGGCCTCTTCACGCAGGGGATGGTGACCCACGAAACCTATAAGGACGCGGCCGGCAACTGGCTGGCGCCCGAGCAGGTCTCGAACGGCATCGTCATCGCGACCGGCGAGAAGGCCAAGGTGGGCCGGATCGAGAAGATGTCCAAATCCAAGAAGAATGTCGTCGATCCCGGACCGATCGTCGACCAATATGGCGCGGACGCGGTGCGCTGGTTCATGCTGTCGGACAGCCCGCCGGAGCGCGATCTCGAATGGACCGAGAGCGGTATCGAAGGCTGCTGGCGCTTCGTCAACCGGCTGTGGCGGATTACCGACCCGGCCGATGGCGGCGAAGGACAGGACAAGGAGCTCGACCGCAAGCTTCACAAGGCGATCGCCGGGATAGCGGCGGACATCGAAGCGCTGGGTTTCAACCGCGCCGTCGCCAAGGTGCACGAGCTCGCCAACGCTGTCGAGAAGGCGCCGCCATCGGGCAGCCGCGTTGCGGCCGCGCATGCGCTTGTACGATTGATCGCGCCGATGGTGCCGCACCTCGCTGAGGAGGCTTGGGCTCGGCTGGGCGAGGCGGGCCTCGTCGCCGACGCGCCATGGCCCGAGCATGATCCGGCCATGCTGGTCGACGATGAGGTCACGATCGCGGTTCAGGTCAACGGCAAGCTCCGCGACACGCTGATCGCGCCGAAGGGCACCGCGCGCGATCAGCTTGAGACAATGGCCCTGGAATCGGACAAGATCGCGCGGCTTCTCCAAGGCGTCGCGCCCAAGAAGGTCATTGTCGTGCCGGACCGCCTGGTCAATATCGTCGCATGAGCAAGGCTTCGCTTCTGGCCGTTTCCGTGGCTTTGTTCATAGCCCTGCCCGGCTGCGGGTTGCAGCCACTCTACAGGAACGGCGGATCGGGACCCGTGGCATCCGCGCTGGCGGGGATCGAGGTCGCGGCGATCGGCGGCCAGCGCGGCTGGCTGGTGCGCAATGCGCTGTTGGACCGGCTCCATCGCCCGGGTGAAGGCGCGCCGCGCTATCGGCTTGAGGTGGAACTCGACGACAACATTACCGGCCTCGGCCTCCGCCAGGACAATGCGATCACGCGCGAACGCCGCACCCTGCGCGCGCGCTATCGGCTGGTGGATGCCGCGAGCGGAAGCGTGCTGCTTGACCAGACCGCCGCGGCAGACGCCGGCATCGATGTCGCGGGTTCCGAATATGCCACCACCGCCGCCGAGCAGACCGCTCTCGAGCGCCTGGCAGAAGCTATCGCCGATCAGATCACCGCGCGCGTCGCGACCTACGCCCGACGCAGCGCGGTCCAGTAGCCGGTGAAAGCCGACGTCGCCCGGATCGGCCGCGCGCTCGACAAGCCCGATCCCGCAATTCGACTGATCCTGCTACATGGTCCCGACGAGTCGGGCTCCCGGACATTGGCGACACGGATCGACAAGGCTCTGGGCCCCGAGGCCGAGCGGGTCGACCTGGCTGCGAGCCAGCTCAAGGCTGATCCGGCGCTACTCTCGGACGAAGCCGCGTCGATCTCGCTGTTCGGCGGCGCGCGACACATCCGCATCGATCCGGCGGGCGACGACGTGATCGACGCCGTCGAAGCGCTGCTCGCAGCGCCCTCCGCGGGTAATCCGGTGGTCGTCGTCGCAGGCAATCTGCGCAAGGATTCCAAGCTTGTGAAGCTGGCGCTCGGCTCTGACGCCGCCCTCGCCTTCGCGTCTTATGTCCCCGAAGGCGCGCAGGCCGATCAGGTGGCGATCGAGATCGGCCAGCAGGTCGGCCTGCGGCTCGAGCGGCGCGCCGCGCAGGCACTGGTGGCCCTCACCAATGCCGACCGGGCGTTGATGACCCGCGAGCTCGAGAAGCTTGCCCTATTCCTGGACGCCGCACCCGATACGCCACGAGCCGCCGACGAGGACGCGCTTTCGGCGATCGGTGCCGCCAATGACGAAAGCGATCTCACCGCCATCGTCGAGGCGGTAATGGCCGGCCGTATCGATCGCGCCGCTGCCGAACTCGCGCTGATCGGTCCGACCGAAGCGATCGGCGTCATTCGCGCGGTGCTTCGTCGTCTTGCACAGATTGCGCCGCTTCGCGCCGAAGTTGCCGCAGGCCAGAGCGTCGAGGCCGTGATGGGCGGCGCAGGCAAGAGCATTTTCTGGAAAGATCAGAAAGCGGTATCTGCGCTTCTTCACCGCTGGACTCCAGAGCGCATCGCGACGGCCATGATCCGCCTTGGCGCGCTGGAACGCTCGTACAAACAGTCAGGAAGCGCCGGCATGGTCCTGGTGGGCGAGGAACTTCTGACGATCGCTCGGGCTGCAGCAGCACGGCGGTGATCGGTCGTCTCCACCTTCGATACGCACGACGGTGCGGGCCCGTTGGGCGATTCACCGCCAGCCACCGCCGTGTATGTGAAAAATAGCACTGTAAGTTCAACGATTTAGGTTAACGTCCTAGGTCGCCTCCGAGCGACTTCGGATGACGTCTCAAATTGGTTCACCGCTCAACCGCTGACAGATCAAGTCGAGTTGATCGAGCGTCGAATAGGCGACCGAGATCCGGCCCGAGCCCGTTTCGCCATGCTCGATTGCCACTTTCAGGCCGAGGATGTCGCCGAGATGGCGTTCGAGAGCCTCGACGTCGGCATCACCCGCCGGCGCTGCCTTGGCCGATCGACGCTTCTCCCCAGCCCCCTTGTTGCTGTTTGCCAGCTTCTCGGTCTCGCGAACCGAGAGGCCGCGGCGGACGACCTCGGCGGCGAGCAGCTCCGGATCCGGCGCCCCGATCAGCGCCCTGGCATGTCCCATCGATAGCGATCCGTCGACCACCATGGCTCGCACAGCCGAAGGGAGATCGAGCAATCTCAGCAGATTGGCGACATGGCTACGCGACTTCCCGACCAGCGTACCGACGCCCTCGTGCGTATAGCCGAACTCCTGCATGAGCTTCTGATAGGAAGCGGCTTCTTCTATCGCATTGAGGTCCTGGCGCTGGACATTCTCGACAATCGCCAACTCCAGCGTCTCGCCGTCGGACAACTCCCGGACGATCACCGGCACCTCATGGAGCCGAGCTCGCTGCGCAGCACGCCAACGACGTTCGCCCGCGACGATCTGGTAGGTCTCGTTGTGCGGATGCGGTCGCACGAGAATCGGCTGGATCAGTCCGCGCGCGGTGATCGACACCGCGAGCTCGTCAAGCGCGGTCTCGTCGAAATGGCGCCGGGGCTGATCGGGATTGGGCCGAATATGCGCGATCGGCATCATCCGCACGCCGCCGGACCGCGACGCGCCCGCAGCCAGCGGCTGCTCGTGCGACGCTTCGCCGAGCAAAGCCGAAAGCCCGCGGCCCAAGCCGCGCCGGGGAGTTTCGCCAACGCTCATGCCGCCTGCGCCGTCCTGGTAAGCCGGGTGATGCATTCGCGCGCCAGCGCGATATAAGCCTCCGAGCCCGGGCAGCGATGGTCGTAGATCAGCGCCGGAACACCGTGACTGGGCGCCTCCGACAGACGGACATTGCGGGGAATGACGGTATCGAAGACAACATCGCCGAGCACGTCACGCACATCGGTCGCAACCTGATCCGACAGGCGATTGCGCCGATCGTACATGGTGAGCGCTACGCCCAGGATCGAGAGCTCGGGATTGAAGCGCATCCTTACCCGCTCGATCGTCTGCAGCAACTGGGTAAGGCCTTCGAGCGCGAAGAACTCGCATTGAAGAGGCACGAGCATCATGTTCGCCGCGACCAGCGCGTTGATCGTAAGCAGGCCCAGCGACGGCGGACAGTCGATCAAGCAGATATCCCAGCGCTCCTCGTTCTGGGCCAGCGCATCATGAAGCCGGTGTGTCCGCTTCTCGACGTCGATCAGTTCCACCTCCGCTCCGGACAGGTCGACCGTCGACGGTACAAGGTCGAGCCGCGGCACGCGTGTCGCGATCACCGCATCCATGAGCGTGCAGTCCTTGCGGAGCAACTCATAGGACGTGTTGCCGCGCGCCGACTTGTCTACCCCAAGCCCGGTCGATGCATTGCCCTGCGGATCACAATCAACAAGCAGAACGCGCCATCCGGTCGCGGCCAGTGCCGTAGCGAGGTTGATAGCGGTGGTCGTCTTACCGACCCCGCCCTTCTGGTTGGCGATCGCGATGCGGATCATCTGCGTTTCGGCCCTTTGCCCTGGGGTTGTACCTCGCGCGCGACGATAATCGCCGCCTCAGAATCGGTCATGCTCGGCATGACCTGAAAATCACCCTGCCATGATCCAGCGACGGCTTCCAGTTCGGATACCGCACTGCGCCCCTTCGGCAGCAGCCAAATAGTGCGCTCGTATGAAAAGCGGTGTGCGAGCGAGAGCAACCGCCCGAGCGGCGCAAAAGCTCGGGCACTGATCACATCGAAAGGGCTTTCGCGAATTAGTTCCAGCCTCTGCCCCCTGACGTCGACCCGGTGCGCGACGTCCAGCGCTTCTGCTGTGGCCGCCAGAAACTCCGCGCGCTTGCGCCGCGATTCGACCAGCGTAACCCGCACGGCAGGGCGCATAAGAGCGATTACAAGGCCAGGGAAGCCGGCTCCAGACCCGAGATCCAACCAGCAGCGCGCCGAGTCCGGAGCAAAGGCCGCCAATTGCGCGGAGTCGACGATGTGCCGAGCCCAGATGTGCTCGGCCGTCGACGCCGCGATCAGGTTTTGCCGCGGCATTTCCGCCCGTATGTGATCGACCAACTCGCCGAGACTGCGCAATGTTTCACGTGAAACATGATCAGCCAGCCAGCCCTCCGCCTCCTGCTCGGTCACGCTGCGAGCCGGCGAGCATGGACCAATATCGCGGTCAGCGCGGCCGGCGTCACCCCGCGAATGCGTGATGCTTCAGCAAGGTCGGTCGGAAGAGCCAGGTTCAGCCGCTCGACCATCTCGTTTGAGAGCCCGCCGACTTGGCGATAATCCGCGATGCCGTCGAGCCGAACCTTTTCATCCTCGCGCAGGCGGGCAATCTCCTGCTCCTGCCGCGCAAGATAAGGCGCATACCGGCAATCCTGGACAAGCTCATCGATCAGGTCGGGTTGGACCTCCGCGCCGCAGTCAGCCAAAAGCGCCCCGATCTGAGCGGGCCCCACCCCGCTATAGCGCAGCCACTCACTCAAAGAACGGCGGGAAAAATCTTGGGCAACATCACCGCCAACGGCTAATATTTCGGCCGCCGTCACAAGCTGCGAGTCCAGCGCGTGCGCCAGCTTTCGCCGCGCGACTTCACGCGCCGCATGGACGCGCCACCGGTGTTCGCTGACGACGCCCTGGCGCCGGGCCCATCCGGTAAGCCGGGTCGCCGCATTGTCGGCACGCAAGCGCAGCCGATACTCGGCGCGGGCGGTGAGCATGCGGTAAGGCTCCGACACGCCTTGAAGCGTCAGATCGTCGAGCATTACGCCGATATAGCTCGTAGCACGATCGAACAGAATTTCGGCGCGGCCAGCTGCATAGGCCGCCGCATTCATGCCGGCCGCGAGCCCCTGCGCCGCCGCCTCCTCATAGCCCGTCGTACCATTGATCTGACCGGCGCAGAACAGGCCGGGCAGCGCCCGCAGCGCAAGCCCGCGCGTAAGCGCGCGCGGATCGATATGATCATATTCGACCGCATATCCCGGCTGAACAATCTCGACTCGCTCCAGGCCGGGGATGGTCCGAAGCATCTCGTGCTGTACATCGCACGGCAAGGAGGTCGATACGCCATTCGGATATACCAAATGGTCGCCAAGACCTTCTGGTTCGAGAAAAATCTGATGCCCGTCGCGATCGCCAAATCGATGCACCTTATCCTCGATCGACGGGCAATAACGCGGCCCCACTCCCTCGATCACCCCCGAATAGAGCGGTGAACGATCGAGGCTGGCCCGTATCACGTCGTGCGTACGGATATTGGTCCGCGTAATGGCGCAGGCGAGCTGAGGGACTGTTCTGCCAGAGCTTACCGTCGATAAGGTCCACTGGCCGCCGTCTGATGGCTGGCGCTCGAGCGCCGACCAGTCGATCGTGCGGCCATCCAACCGCGGCGGAGTCCCGGTTTTGAGCCGGCCCATCGGAAGATCGAGCGTCTTCAGCTGCGCCGCTAGACCGACTGCGGCCGCCTCGCCCACCCGGCCACCACTTCGACATTCCATTCCGAAGTGGAGCTTGGCGTTGAGGAAGGTGCCGGTGGCAAGCACCACGGCGCCTGACCGAAGCTCACGGCCATCGCTTAGCACAAGGCCGCGTGTTTCACGTGAAACATCGTCGATCAGCAGCCGCTCCGCCGATCCCTCGACAAGCGCCAGTGAGGAATACGTCGCCAAAAGCCGTTGTATCGCGCCACGGAACAGTCTCCGATCCGCCTGTACACGCGGGCCCTGCACCGCAGCACCCTTGCTCGCGTTGAGCATGCGGTAATGGATCGCGGCCGCATCAGCGGCCCGAGCGATCAATCCGTCGCAGGCATCCACCTCACGAACGAGATGGCCCTTTCCCAGGCCACCAATCGCCGGATTGCAGGACATCGCGCCGATCATATCCAGGCGCATCGATATGAGCGCCACGCTAGCGCCCATACGCGCGGCGGCCGCGGCGGCCTCGCAGCCCGCGTGGCCGCCGCCAACCACGATGACATCATAGTACTTCGCCATGGCGCCCGCGCTATCCGAGCCAGCCCCGCGAGTCAAAACGGAGCGTCATTTGCCGATGCAGAACCTCCCGAACAGGCCGTCCAGAAGGTCCTCGGTGCCAGCGCGGCCGGTCAGCGCGTCGAGCGCGGCGCGGCCGAGGCGCAGGGCTTCGCCGACAAGAAGCGGGTCGCCTTCGGCCGTAGCCAATCCCAGGGCATCGCCGAGCCGCGCCAGGGCGAGCCGCTGGCGCTCCGACAAGGCCGCCTCACCCTCGCCCGGGAGAAGTGCAGCAGCGCGAGCCAGAAGTTGCTCGCGCAACAGGGCCATTCCCTCGCCGGTGACGGTCGACAGGACGATGTCGACGCTGGCGCGGTCGTGCGAAAGCCGATCCGCTTGGGCACCGATCCGCAACGCGCCCGCCGGCGCATCGGCCGCGGGGCCGAGCCAAAGCAGGATATCAGCTGCCGCGATCGCGGCAGCGGCGCGACCGATGCCGATCGCCTCCACCTCGTCATCGGGACGCTCATGCAAGCCGGCAGTGTCGACCAGTAAAAAGGGTGTTCCACCGATCGCCAGCGGCACCTCGATCAAGTCCCGCGTCGTGCCGGCGACCGGCGTCACAATCGCCGCCTCCCGTCCGCTTAAAGCATTGATAAGAGACGACTTACCTGAGTTCGGTGGGCCGGCAAGGACGACCCTTATCCCGTCGCGCAGCCGCTCGGCCGGGGGTGCGGAGCGCCAGCGCGCGACATCGGTTGCCAGGTGGCGAAGATCATCGGCAAAACCGGCGTCGATTGGGGTGACGTCCTCCTCGTCGTCAAAGTCGAGCACAGCCTCGATGCGCGCCGACAGCATCAGCAACCGCTCGCGCCAGCCTTCGATCGCGCGGCTGAGCGCCCCGCCTGCGAGCAGCATGGCGTTGCGGCGTTGCGCATCGGTCTCGGCGGTCAGAAGATCCGCCAGCGCTTCGGCTTCGTTGAGATCGATGCGACCATTTGCAAAGGCGCGGCGGGTAAACTCGCCCGCCTCGGCAGAGCGCAAACCCGGCAGGCCCGCGAGCACGTCGAGGACCGAGCGAGTCACCGCTCGACCGCCGTGGAGGTGAAGCTCGGCCATATCCTCGCCGGTCGCACTTCCCGGCCCCGGCAACCAGAGCACCAGCGCGCGGTCGAGCGGTTCGCTGGTCACCGGATCGCGCAAGGTGCGCAGCACCGACCGGCGGGCAGCCGGGCGCGCCCTGCCGGTCAGCGAATCGAGCGCACCGCCGGCGGCAGCGCCGCTGATCCGAACGACCGCCACCCCCGCCGGCGGCGCACCGCTCGAGAGGGCGAAGATGGTCTCGGCTTCGGGCGGCCTATTTTCCGGCGCCGCCGGCACGACTCATCTGGTCGAACATGGTCCGCCACAGGCTCATGCCCGCCTCGCCCATCGGGCTCCAGTTACGGATCATCGTCTCGAAGCTCTCAGGGCTGATTCCTTCGGCCACCACCTTCTTCATCTGGTCGACATAGGCTTCGTGTACCGCCGTCAGATCAGGCAGCCCGATGAAACGGCGCGCCTCCTCCGGCGTGCAATCGACATCAACGGTTATCTTCATGAGCGCCTCCAGGGACGTTGAACCGTCACGGGCTCATGGCTAGGGCCTTGGAACGCAGGCGTCCATGGCTAATGCGCGCCTTTCCCGGAAGAGCGCCTTGGGCGGTGCAGCGCCGCGGCGCCATCGGGCTCCCGCCAGGGCTGGCGCTATCGGCCCGATCCCTCATGGCACCATCATGGTAGGCAGCGGCAGCGCTATCGGCCATTATCTTGCCGGACGGAATCACGACCAAGCGACGGCTGCTTGATCAGGGAAGGAGGCCTGTTGTGAAAAGCTACACTGAAATCCACACGTTGGGCGGCGACGAGGAGTTCCTCGCTTATACCTCGCAGCCGAGCAAGCCGCCGAGCGCCGCCATCGTCGTCATCCAGGAAATATTCGGCGTGAACGAAGGCATCCGGCGCAAATGCGACGACTTCGCGGCACAAGGCTATCTCGCGATCGCGCCCGATCTGTTTTGGCGGATCCGGCCGGGAATCGAGCTCGACCCCGATGTGCCCGAACAGCTTCAGGAGGGATTCGCGCTGTTCGGCCAGTTCGATCAGGATCAAGGCATTCGCGACCTCGAAGCGACGATCCGCGAGGCGCGGCGCCTGCTTGGCGGCAATGGCAAGGTCGGCGCCGTCGGCTTCTGCCTGGGCGGACGGCTCGCTTATCTGTGCGCGACGCGGACCGATATCGATGCGAGCGTGGGCTATTATCCGGTCGGCATCGACGGCATCATCCATGAATCGCACGCGATCGCTCGTCCGCTCGCTCTCCATATCGCCGGCGCCGATGGCTTTGTGCCGGAGGAGGTCCAGAAGGCGATGCACGCCGGGCTCGACGACCACCCCAAGGTGACGCTCTACGACTATCCCGGGCTCGACCATGGCTTCGCGGCGTCGATGGGACAGCGCCGCAACGAAGTGGGCGCCCGACTCGCCGACGAACGAACGTCGGCCTTTTTCGCGCAGCACCTTGGATGAACGACGATTACCGCCTGGTTGTCCGCGACTTTGGCGGACCCGGCGCTATCGAAGTCGAGCCTTTGGGGGCGGAGCCGGTCGCACCCGGCCGGGTGAGGGTCCGCCACCGGGCGGTCGGGGTCAACTTCATCGACATCTATCATCGAATGGGCCTCTATCCCCAACCGCTGCCGGCTGCCTTGGGCGTAGAGGCGGCTGGCGTGGTCGAAGCGCTGAGCGAAGGAGTCACCGGATTCTCGATCGGCCAGCGCGTCGCCTATGTGGTTCAGCAACCGGGCAGCTATGCAACGCGCAACGACATCGATGCCGACCGGCTGCTCGCCCTGCCCGATAGGATAGACGATGTGACCGCGGCGGCAGGACTGCTAAAAGGCCTGACCACGGAGACCTTGATCCACAGCTGCGCGCGGATCGCCACAGGGCAAAGTGCGCTGGTCCATGCCGCAGCCGGCGGGGTGGGGCGGCTGCTCGTCCAGTGGCTCGCAGCCGAAGGGGTGCGGGTGATCGCGCATGCCGGGTCAGCCGAGAAGGCCGCAATCGCCAGAGATCTGGGCGCCGATCTCGCGCTGCACGATGACTATGCCACACTTGCCTCGACGATACGCGACGCCACCGGCGGACGCGGGGTCGACGTCGTGTTCGACGGTGTGGGAGCGGCGAGCTGGACCGCGTCGCTCGATTCGGTCGCGCGGCGCGGACTCATGATCAGCTATGGCAACGCTTCAGGCCCTGTTCCGCCGATCGCGCCGCTCGAACTGAGCGCGCGCGGCTCGCTCTACCTGACACGGCCGCGCCTATATGATTTCGTGGCCGAGCGCTCCGAACTGGAAGCTTCGGCCAACGCGCTGTTCGCGATGATCGTGTCGGGGAAAATCGACGTGGAGATCGGCCTGAAGCTCCCTCTCGCGGGGGCCGCCGATGCCCACCGCGCGCTGGAAGGCCGACGGACCACCGGATCGATAGTTTTGATCCCCTGATGCGTGACCGCAAACGGATCAGATGAAGAAGGGAGCGAGCTCGTGGCTTCCTTCCCAGATCATCTTGGCGGCCACATAGACGATCACGATCAGACCGACATAGGCAATCCAGCGATAGCGCTCGATATAGCGGGCGATGAAATTGGCGGCGAGACCCATCAAGGCAACCGATAGCAGCAGCCCGATGACGAGAATGCCCGGATGCTCACGCGCGGCGCCGGCCACCGCCAGAACATTGTCGAGGCTCATCGAGACATCGGCGAGCGCAACTGACCACGCGGCGCCGACCATGGTCTTCGACTGGGGAACGCCATCGGACGAGAGCGGATCGCCGCCCTCGGGTGCCCGCGCATGGCGGAGCTCGCGAAACATCCGCCACGATACCCACAGCAACAACAGGCCTCCGGCGAAGACCAGCCCGATGATGCTCATCAGCTGAGTGACGGTGACGGCGAAGATGATGCGCAGCACGAGCGCGGCGATGATGCCGATCAGGATGACCTTGCGCCGCTGGTCGGGCGGCAGGCCGGCTGCCAGCGCGCCGACAACGATCGCATTGTCACCGGCCAGCATGATGTCGATCATTAACACCTGCGCAAAGGCGGAAAGCGCCGATGGGCTGGTGATGTTCGAAAAATCGGCGAGGATGTGGTTCCAGAGATCGAGCATGGTTCCGACCTAGCGCCTGTACGCCGATTGTCGAGCCCGGTCACCGTTAAACGATCGGATAAGCGAGGGAGTGGCTGTCACCTTTCCCTGCTGTTCGCTGCAGCTGACCGTTCTCCGTGTTCAGTCGCGACGAAGATACCGCGCTACTGGTTCATCGAGTCGAAGAAATCCTCGTTCGACTTGGAATCTTTCATCTTGTCGAGCAGGAATTCCATCGCGTCGATCGTGCCCATTTGCATGAGAATCCGACGCAGGACCCACATTTTGGAGAGCTTGCCCTTGTCGACGAGCAGCTCCTCCTTGCGAGTGCCGGACTTGCCGACATCCATTGCCGGGAAGATGCGCTTGTCGGCCACTTTGCGGTCCAGCACGATTTCGGAATTTCCGGTTCCCTTGAACTCCTCGAAGATCACCTCGTCCATCCGACTGCCCGTGTCGATCAGGGCCGTGGCGATGATCGACAGCGAGCCGCCCTCCTCGATATTGCGCGCTGCGCCGAAGAAGCGTTTCGGCCGCTGAAGCGCGTTGGCATCGACGCCGCCGGTCAGCACCTTGCCCGACGAAGGGACGACGGTGTTATAGGCCCGGCCGAGCCGGGTGATCGAATCGAGAAGGATAACGACGTCCTTCTTGTGCTCGACGAGGCGCTTGGCCTTCTCGATCACCATCTCGGCGACCTGGACGTGACGCTGCGCAGGCTCGTCGAACGTCGAGGAAATGACCTCGCCTTTCACCGATCGCTGCATATCGGTGACTTCCTCGGGGCGCTCGTCGATGAGGAGCACGATCAGGAAGACTTCGGGATGGTTGTCGGTGATGGCCTTGGCCATGTTCTGCAGCAGCACCGTCTTACCCACACGCGGTGGAGCGACGATCAGCGCTCGCTGGCCCTTACCCTGCGGAGCGATGATGTCGATGACACGCGCCGACTTGTCCTTGACGGTCGGATCGAAGCTGTCGAGCGTCAGCTTCTGCTCGGGATAGAGCGGCGTCAGATTGTCGAAATTGACCCTGTGGCGAACGACGTCCGGATCGTCGAAATTGATCGAAATGAGCCGGGTGAGGGCGAAATACCGCTCGCCCTCTTTGGGACCACGGATTTCACCCTCGACGGTATCGCCGGTCCTGAGACCAAATTTGCGGACCTGGTTCGGCGAGACATAGATATCGTCGGGGCCGGCCAGATAATTGGCCTCCGGCGAGCGCAAGAAGCCGAAACCATCGGGCAACACCTCGATCGTGCCTTCGCCCATGATCTGCTCGCCATTTTCTGCCTCGACCTTGAGGATGCCGAACATCAGGTCCTGCTTGCGCATCGTCGACGCGCCTTCCACCCCGAGTTCCTCGGCCATGCTGACCAACTGGGCGGGGCTATTCTTTTTGAGATCCTTGAGATGCATCGAGGATAAAGTCCTGGAGTCTTGCGCGACTGTTGAGGAAAGCGGCGGCGACAGCACGCCGACCCGAAAATTTGGATGAGACAGGAATCCGGCTCGAACGGCGGACCCTTCTATCGGCAATTATGCTGGAGGTCGCGCCAAGTCAAGCGCCCAGCAGCCCGAGTCGCGCCATCGCGATGTTCGGCGGCGTTCCTGTTACATCATCTGGCCACGTTCGCCCCTCGGCGCGACCCCAACCTCAGAACGGCCGCACGATCACGAGGATCACGATCACCGAAACCGCGATCGCTGGCACTTCATTCATGACGCGCAGACGAATATCGGAAGGTGCGCGATAGCCGGCGCCGAGCTTGCGGCCGAAGCCGACCACCCAGCCATGATAGCCGCTGAGAAGGAAGACCGTCAGGAACTTTGCCTGGAACCAGTGGACGCCCCAGAGCGCCTGATCGAAGGCGAGAGTGATGCCGAAGATCCACACCAGGGTCATCGCCGGAGTGATGATGATCGAGCGCAACCGCCGTTCGCGCTCGACCCAGGCGCGGTCTTCGGCGGATCCCGGCGCCGTCGCGTGATGATAGACATAATAGCGCGGCAACATGAACAACCCGGCCACCCAGAAGATCGCAAAGATCAGATGCGCCGCCTTCACCCAGGGATAGGCATTGCCGAGAAAGCCCGTTGCCATCTCCATGTCCATCGCCATCATCTCCTCACCCGCGCGATTAGCCGTTCGACATGGGCGAGCGGCGTGTCCAGCAATATGCCATGGCCGAGATTGAAGATGTGGGGCCGGCTGGAGAAGGCCGCCAGGATCGAGTCGATCGCATCGTCCAGCCGTTCGCCACCCGCGATCAACGCAAGCGGGTCCAAATTGCCCTGCACCGGCAGTCCTTCGGGGAGCTGCGCGTTCGCCCAGAGCGGATCGACCGTCTCGTCGAGCCCGATCGCATCCACGCCCGTCTCCCGCGCATAGGCTGCGATCTTGCCTCCGGCGCCCTTGGGGAAACCGATGATCGGTGTTTCGGGATGGCGGGCGCGCAAGCGGCGGACCAGATCGGCGGTCGGTCCGATCACCCAGCGCTCGAATTCACGGGGAGCGAGACTACCTGACCAGCTGTCGAACAGCTGGACGGCATCGACTCCGGCGTCGATCTGCCGCGAGAGATAGGCCGCCGTCTCCTCTACCAGTGCGTCTATAATCGCACCGAACGCCTGCGGATCGCGATACGCCATCCGCCGCGTCTCCGCCTGTTCCTTGCTGCCCTTACCCGCGACCATATAGGTGGCGACGGTCCAGGGGCTGCCAGCAAAGCCCAGCAATGTCGTCTCGGACGACAAGGCGCGACGGACCTTGCGGACGGTTTCGTAGATCGGCAGCAGGCGTTCGGGAACCGCGGTGAGCGCCTGCAGCGCATGGTCGACAAGGGCCGGCGTGAGTTGAGGCCCCTCGCCGATGCCAAAACGGAGATCCTGACCCATCGCATGCGGCACAACGAGGATGTCCGAAAAGAGGATCGCGCCATCGAAGCCGAACCGCCGAATTGGCTGAAGCGTGATCTCGGCCGCGGCGTCGCTATCATAGGCGAGTTCCAGGAACCCGCCCTTCTCGGCACGCAGTGCACGATATTCGGGCAGATAGCGTCCAGCCTGACGCATCAGCCACAGAGGTGGGGGGTCAGACCGCTTGCCCTTGAGCACGGCGAGCAAGATGCGCGTCTCGGCCATCTAGATTCCTAATTAGAGTCTTAAGATAAAGGAACTGAAGAAGATGTAGGGCGTTGAGAGCCGGGGTTTATTCACAGTTGGCGCGATTGCCAACAGGTTGACTCGCGCGGTGCTGCCATCTTCCGCCGAGTCCCTGCCATCCATTCCCATTATCCACAACCACCGCGCCGCGGCGCGGCCTGTGGATCGATGCTCGAATTGCCGGCGGTCTGCGGGGATGATCGTGCCGCTTGAAAGCTGCCCACGCGATCCGCTAGCTGGCATACCATGATTTTCCACAATGCCGTCCCCACCTGGTCATCACGGCCTTGGTCGTTACTGCGTGCGCGGGAAGCCATGTTGGGCCGGATGCGTCGTCGCTTACGGAGCATGCACGGGGAAGGCCGCCGCCCGGAGAATAGCCGTTTGGCGAGGATAACGAGGCTGGATGGCCGATGATCCGCCTCCATCTTCATCTTCTGTCCGATTCCACCGGCGAGACGCTCGAAAATATCGCTAAGGCCGGGCTCGCCCAGTTCGAAGGCGTGGAGACAATCAAGCATTTCTGGCCGATGGTGCGTAGCCAGGGGCATCTCGACAGGATCATGCTCGAAATTGCCCAGCGGCCGGGGCTGGTGATCTTCACCCTCGTCAACAGCGAGGTTCGCAAGCGGCTGGAATCGCGTTGTCATGCGCTCGGACTCCCCTGCGTTTCCGCGCTCGATCCCGTCATCGAGGCGCTGTCACGCCTGCTTGGTCAGGTAGCGCTCGCGCGGCCCGGCCGGCAGCATATGCTCGATGCCGCCTATTTTGCGCGGGTCGAGGCGATCCAGTTCACGATCGCGCATGATGACGGCATTGCGGCGGAGGACTGGGAAGAAGCCGATGTTATCCTCGCCGGAGTCTCGCGCTCGTCGAAGACCCCGACCTCGATCTACCTCGCCAATCGCGGCTACAAGGTTGCCAACATCCCGCTGGTGCCGGAGGCACCGCCGCCGTCGAGCTTGTTCACGCTTGTCCATCCGTTGGTCGTCGGGCTGACCACAAGTCCCGACCGACTCGTTCAAATCAGGCGCAACCGACTGCTGTCGCTCAATCAATCTCCCGAGACCGCCTATGTCGACCAGGAAGCGGTGGCGGCGGAGCTCGCCTTCGCGCGCAGGCTCTTCTCCGATCATGGCTGGCCGGTGATCGACGTCACCCGCCGCTCGATCGAGGAGACCGCGGCCGCGATCATCAATCTCGTCAACGATCGAACGACGCGCGACGAGAATGCCGAGGTGCCGGGGTGATATTGATCGCTGCCATGCATTTACCCGCAATCGTCTCCCGATGGCCCGCCCAGGCTCAGAAGGCGGCTTTCGCCCGCCAAGGGGGCGCAGCTGTCGCCGAGAAAAGGGATCGTGGGCCGTCGAAATGCTGATCCTCGCCTCCAAATCCGCTTCCCGCCGCGCGATGCTCGACTCGGCGGGCGTGCCCTACCAGGCGATAGCAGCAGGCGTGGACGAGGAATCGGCCAAGCTTTCGTTGCGCGCCGAGGGCATCAGCGCGCGCAACCTGGCCGACGCGCTCGCCGAACTGAAGGCGACCAAGTTGTCGCACCGCCACCCGACCGATCTGGTACTCGGCTGCGACTCGACGCTGTGCTTCGAGGATGGGGCGATGATCGACAAGGCGGCGAGCCGGGAGGAACAGCGGGAGTTGCTGCTGCGCCTCAGCGGGCAGCGACACCGACTGTTCAGCGCGGCGGTGATCTGTGAAGGCGGCCGGCCGGTCTGGCGGCATGTCGATCGCGCGATTCTCCATGTCCGCCCTCTCAGCAAGGCCTTCATCGACGCTTATATAGAGTCCGAATGGCCTGCGATCGGCCATTGCGTCGGTGGCTATAGGCTCGAAGCGCTTGGAGTGCAGCTCTTCGCGAAGATCGAAGGCAGCCATTTCACCATTTTGGGCCTGCCGCTGATCGGCCTGCTCGACTATCTTCGCACCCGGGGAGTGGTGTCCGAATGAGCGATGGACCCTATGCGGAGGTGATCGGCGATCCGATTGCCCATTCGAAATCGCCGACCATCCACAAGCATTGGCTGGCGCTGGCCGGAATCGACGCCGACTATCGCGCGACGCTGGTCCGCCTCGAGGATCTGCGCGCTTATCTCGAATCGAGGCGGCGGGATCCGCATTGGCGCGGTTGCAACGTTACCATTCCTCATAAGCAGGCCGTGATGCCGCTGCTCGGCCGGATCGATCCGGCTGCTGAGCGGATTGGCGCGGTCAACACCGTCCGGTCCGAGGGCGGCGTTCTGACTGGTTATAACACCGACTATAATGGCTTCCTCGAGCCGCTCCGCGCGCACCTTGCGCACGACCATCTGTTCCGCATGGCCCGTATCCTGGGCGCTGGCGGTGCCGCCAAGGCGGTCGCGCTCGCGCTCCACGACCATGGCTTCACCAGCGTCATCGCCGCGCGCGACGTGAAGCAGGCACGGAGCTTGCGCGAGAGCTTCGAACCCGACGACCGGCTGGTCTGCCCGCTCGAGCAGTTCGCGACCCCTACCGACTTTCCGTGGGACGATCGCGAGGGAATGTTCGACCTCGTGGTCAACACCACACCGCTCGGCATGACAGGAAAGCCGCCCCTCGCCATCGATTTCAGCCATGTTCCGCCGCACGCGGTGATCTACGACATCGTCTATGCGCCGCTTGAGACCGAGTTGCTGGCCGAGGCGCGGCGACGGGGGCTGCGCACGATAGACGGGTTGCACATGCTGATCGGCCAGGCGGCCGAGGCATTCCGGCTGTTCTACGGTGTGGCTCCGCCGCGCGAGCGAGATGCCGAGCTGAGGGCGATGCTCGTCTCATGATCGCATCGTCCGCACGATGACGGATAGGCCGTGATCATTCTGGGCCTGACCGGCTCGATCGGCATGGGCAAGTCCACCGTGGCCGCGATGTTCTCGCGCGCTGGCGTTCCGGTCTATGATGCCGATGCCGAGGTGCATCGGCTGCAGGGGCCGGGTGGCCGCCTGGTCGCAGCGATCGAGGCGGCCTTTCCCGGAACGTCGGGACCGCACGGGATCGACCGCGCGGTCCTCGGTAAGGCCGTGCTCGGAGATCAGGCGGCGTTGCGCCGTCTCGAGCGGATCGTTCACCCCGCACTCGTCGAGTCGCGCACGCGATTCCTGCGCCGTCATCGAGCCAGGAAGCTGGTCGTGCTCGATATTCCGCTGCTTTTCGAAAAGCGCGGCTGGAGGCAGGTCGATGCGATCGCCGTCGTCTCGGCTCCCGCCTGGCAGCAAGCGCGGCGGGTGATGCGGCGGCCGGGTATGAACGCCTTGAAATTACGCCACATCAGGTCTCTTCAAATGCCGGACCACGAAAAGCGGGCGCGTGCCGATTTCGTCATCGAGACTGGCGGCTCGATTGGCCGCACCAGGGCTGCGGTACGCAATCTGATCACTTGCTTGCAAACCCACGGAGTCCGATACTGCCGGGCATGCGCGAGATCGTTTTCGATACCGAAACAACCGGCCTGAACCCCGCTACCGGAGACAGGCTGGTCGAGATAGGTTGTGTCGAGCTGATCAACCGGGTCGAAACGGGCCGCATGTACCACGCCTATTTCAATCCTGAACGGACGATGCCCTACGAGGCCGAACAGGTCCACGGCCTGTCCGACCGGTTTCTCGGTGACAAGCCGCTCTTTGCCGACAAGGTGGAGGAATTGCTGGAGTTCGTCGGCGACTGCCCGCTCGTCGCGCATAATGCCAGCTTCGATTTCGGATTCCTGAACTGGGAGCTCGGCTTGTGCGGGCGCCCGATCATCGATCTGGCGCGCATGGTGGATACGGTGGCGATCGCGCGCAAGGCACATCCGGGCGCCAAGCACAGCCTCGACGCCCTCTGCACCCGCTATGGCATCGATCGCAGCCACCGGGTCAAACATGGCGCGCTGCTCGATGCGCAATTGCTCGCGCAGCTCTATGTCGAGCTGACCGGCGGCCGTCAGATCGGCTTCTCGATCGGCGACGCGGCTGCCGCGGAGACGATCGTCCGGGCCGAGGCCGCAGTCGTCACGATCGCGCGTTCCGTTCGCGCGGCGCGACCCCACATGGCGAGTGAGGAGGAACTGGAACGACATAGGATATTTGTTGAGGGACTCAGCGAGCCGCTGTGGTTGCTGGGAGCTGCGGCCTGAACGGGTGAATCCGTGATTGTGCTGATGGCGCGGCGCCGCAAGGCGGCTCATCATCGCGTGGAAGAGACTTGGGAGACTTGCTATGGAAATTCGTGTTTCGGGACATCAGGTGAACACGGGTGATGCGCTGAGAACCCACGTCGAGGAGCGGCTTCATACCATTGCGGACAAATATTTCTCCCGAAGCATTTCAGCGCATGTGACCTTTGGTCGCGGGCAGCACGGCAATGGCTTTTCCTGCGATATCATCGCCCATGTTATGCAAGGCGTCATATTGAAGGCCTCGGGGCAGGCGATGGAGGCGCACCCTGCTTTCGAACAGGCGGCCGATCGCATCGAGACCCAGCTACGCCGCTATATGAAGCGGCTCAAGTCGCGCAATAGCACGATCGCGCCGTCGCTAGAAGCTATCGAGGAGAATGCCGGCTACACGGTGTTCGAAGCGCCAGCCGAGGCGGAGGAGGCTGCCGGCGACAGCCCGGTGATCATAGCCGAAACGCGGGTCGACGTTCCCGACGCCAGCGTCTCCGACGCCGTGATGATGCTCGACCTGCGGAACACCACCGCGCTCCTCTTCCGAAATTCTGGTACCGGCGCGTTCAATATGGTGTATCGGCGCACCGACGGCACCATCGGATGGGTGGAGCCGAGTCGCGTGGCTTGATCGGGAATGCGAAATCCGTCGGATGACTGAAAGCAAATCGATGGACGACCTGAGTGACCTGCTGTCCGCGCAGGGGGTACAGGCGGCGCTGGTCGTCCCAAATAAAAAAGCGCTGTTTCAGCAGCTTGCCGGGGTCGCGGCGAAGCTGGTGGATACCGACAGCCGGGTGATCGTCGATCGGCTGATGGAGCGCGAACGCCTCGGTTCCACTGGCTTCGGCAGCGGGGTCGCGATCCCGCACGGCAAGATCGAAGGGCTCGACCGAGTCGTCGGCCTGTTCGCGCGGCTCGCCAATCCGATTGATTTTGCGGCGATCGACGACCTGCCCGTCGACCTCGTCTTCCTGCTCCTTTCACCGGTCGACGCGGGGGTCGAGCATCTCAAGGCGCTGGCCAGGGTGAGCAGGCGGATGCGGGACAAGGGCTTCGTGGCCAAGCTGCGCGGCGCTGGGTCGAACGACGCACTCTACGCGCTGTTCGCATCCGGCGAGGCGCGGCACGCCGCCTGACGCTCGGCGGCGTGAAGGACATGACCGGCGCCGGTCAACCATCTGGCGCGGACGCCCATTATCGTGCGCTCGAAGCGCTTTATGCCGCTGCGCCGATCAATGCGCTGTTCGCGTCTCGGCTCGACATAACGGGCGAGGGCCAGGCGCGGATCAGTTTCACCGTCGACCCGAGCCACTATCACGCAGCCGGTGCCGCGCATGGCACCACTTATTTCAAGATGCTCGATGATGCCGCATTTTATGCGGCGAACAGCTTGGTCAACGACTTCTTCCTGCTGACCACCGCGTTCAACCTGCTGCTGACCCGGCCGATGGCCGCCGGGCCGGTCACCGCCGAAGGCCATTGGGTCAACGGACGGCGGCGTGTTCTCGTTGCCGATGCGAGGCTGATCGATGCCGATGGCGAGGAGGTCGCACGCGGTACCGGTACCTTCATGCGTTCGCGGATTCCGCTCGCTTCATTACCCGGATATGCGCGCGGATGATCGAGCCGCGGCTCGCCGCTGGGCTGCTCGTCGCAGCGCTCAGGCGCCGGATCGAGGCCGAGGGCGGCGTGGCGACGGTGCTGGCCAGAGGCGATGATGTCGCCGGCGCGATCCTGCTGCTGCTCGCGGATCGCGGCGAGTCCAAGCGCATCGTCGAGCGTGTCTGGCGCTTCGAGGGCGGCCACGGTCTGGACGGGGTTGGACCGGCCGAGCCGGCCGAGATGGAAGACTATCTCGCCCGGCGGCGGCGCGCGGACCCCGACCTGTGGGCGGTCGAGATTGACCATCCCGAGGCCCATCGAATCGCGGGCGAGATACTGCTCTGATAAGGGGTCGGCCGCACTGGCATATGTTCCCTCCTTGTTCTAAGAGTCGATCATGTCGACTGTTGTCGAGTCTTTCGACCCCTTGATCGCTGGCGACGTCGCGCGCGGCGTCGCCCGGCTGTTCCTGCGAGCGGAGATGACGCCGCTATGCGAGATGCCGCTGGGTAATGGGCGGCGCGCGGACATCATGGCGATCGATGCCAAAGGCTGCATAACGATCGTCGAGATCAAGGTCTCGCGCGCCGATCTGCTGGGCGACTCTAAATGGCTTTTCTACTTGGATTATTGCGACCGCTTCTTCTGGGCGGTGCCCGACGGGTTCGACCTCCGCCCCTTCGACAACGAGGCGCTTCGTCCCGACTGCGCCGGCTTGATCGTCGCCGATCGCTATGATGCGGCGATCGTTCGCGAACCGCTTCACCGCCCGCTTTCCGGCGCGCGCCGTAAGGCTGAGACGCTGCGTTTCGCCCGGCGCGCGGCACGGCGGTTGTGGGGCGACCTGGATCCCGACCGGGAAAGCTGCGTCTAATCTAATAATCAACCAACTTTTTGTCGGGATCATAAGGCTGGTCGGCAACCTCCTTGGTAACCGCCTGACCGGCCATCATCGCCTGATTGAAGGCGTCATAAGTGTAGCAGGGCGAGCCATGGAGCCGCCAGCCTTCCGACAGCGCTTTCGTGACCTTGTGGCAGAAGCTGGAATCATCGACGCCGGTCAGGAAGCGGTAGATCAGCATGCGGTCCTCTCCTTGTGAGTTGTCATAGCGGTGATCCCAAAGATTATCACTGCTATCATGCGGCCATGATCCGACTTCCCAGCGTTCGGTCTCGCCGCCTTGGCAGGGAGGCGCGGTGCGGCCGACAAATCTCCCGACCCGGCGAGCGCGATCGAGCAGGGCCATTGCATTTACCTTTACCTGGTTTAATTCGCTGGTTGCCGAGTCGACCGTGGTGCTCGTCGACTCGCAATCGTTCGGATCCGGGAGTCAGGCGGGATGCACGCAAATTCTGCGCGGTCGATCGACGCGACGATCGAACGTCATGGTTCGGAAGCAATTCAGCGGCTCGTGAGCCTGATCCGCGACGCGGTCGGCAAGGAGGACGATGATCAGGCGACCGCGCTCGATACGGTGCTCAAGCATGTCGAACGGATCGTGGATGTCGCGCAGAGCGGTCCTGGAGATCGCAGGGGCTGAAAGGCGCGACAGCCAGCCTGATCAGAGGCTAGGTCCCGCGACCTTGGGCTTGGCCTGGACGGGCGCCTTCGATTCATCGATGATCTTCAGCACAGCTGCACTGCGCGGATCCTCGCTCGCATAGTCGCGGGCGGACTTGCCGGCGATGCGATCCGCCTGCTTGGGATCGGCACCATAAGACAGCAGCAGCCGGACCATCTGGGTATTCCGTTGTTGTGTGGCGATAATCAGCGGCGTCTCCCCGCTGTTGTTGCCCAGGTTGATTCGCGCCCGCTGGCCAATCAGAAGTTCAGCGCCCTGTGCGAACCCCAGCCTCGTCGCGGCAATCAACGGTGTGTCCCCGTGCGCATCCTTGATGTCGGGATTCGCACCCCTGGCGAGCAGGAAGCGCGTCCAGGTCAGATCCCGGCGCTTGATCGTGATATGCAGACCGCTCTCGCCGGTCGAATAGTCGCGCGTGTTGATCAGGGTGACGCCGGCGCGGTCCAGCGCCTTCTGGGCCGCAACGCCATCGGCGTCCCGCACGGCCTTGAGGAAATTGTAGCTGTCCGAGAATTGCGCGGCAGCGGGGGTGCTCGAAAGTGCGAGCAGCAGGCCCGCAAGCGAAGCGAGAAAGGCGCGGCGATCCATTATGCTGTCATGTCCCTGTTCTGAAACGCCCTTGCGCCCAAGCGCATAGCAAAGCATGGCGGGCCACACCATGAACAAAGCATCGTTGCCCCTTTTTGCGCTGGCCCTCGCGGTCGCCGCGCTGTCGGGCTGCGGCGGGGGCGACGCGCCGGAGCGGCCGCCACTCGCCGACGCCCGCATAGGCGGGCCCTTCACGCTCACCGATCAGGATGGCCGCCGCATCAGCGATACCGGCTTCGCTGGCAAATATCGGCTGATCTATTTCGGCTATACGATGTGCCCCGATGTGTGCCCGACCGACGTGCAGACGCTGATGAAGGGATATCGGAAAATAGAGGAGTCACGGCCTGAGCTGGCCGCTAAGATCCAGCCGATCTTCATCACCATCGATCCGGAACGAGATACGCCGCCCGTTCTCCTGCAGTTCGTCAGGGCCTTTCATCCGAAATTGATCGGCCTGACTGGCAGCGAAGGCGAGATCGCCGCGGTCGCGAAGCAATATGCCATCTTCTACGAGAAGGTCCCCGCCAAGCAGGCCAAGGGCGACCCGCGCTCGCCGGCGCAATTTGCCGCGGACGAGAAGGATAATTACCTCATGGACCATTCGCGCCAGGCGACGCTGTTTGGGCCCGAAGGTCAGCCGCTTGCGCTGATTACCCAGGACAAGGGTGCCGATACGGTGGTTGCCGATATCGAGCGCTGGGCGAAATAGTCTCCGCCACCGCTCGACTCCTAACGGGACGAGCGGTCCAAAGTCGGCTAAAGCGCGCTGATGCCCGATCTCCCCACTCCGTTCTGGGAAGCCAAGCGGCTCGACGAGATGAGTCGCGCCGAATGGGAGTCGCTCTGTGACGGCTGCGGCAAATGCTGTCTGCACAAGCTCGAGGACGAAGAGACCGGTGAGCTGGTGCCTACCAATGTGGCCTGCCGCCTTCTCGATCGGCGCACCGGGTTGTGCAAGGACTACAAGCACCGCCGCAGCTTCGTACCGGAATGCGTGCGACTGACGCCCCGCGCGCTGCGCGAGATCGACTGGCTGCCCTCCACCTGCGCCTATCGCCTGCTCGACGAAGGGCGGCCGCTCCCCGGCTGGCATCCGCTCGTCAGCGGCGATCCCGAATCGGTCCATCGGGCGGGGGTGTCGGTGCGAGGATGGACAGTGTCCGAGGACGAGGCCGGCGACCTCGAGCATCATATGGTCGACCGTGAATTGTAAGAGTCGAACGAGCGGCCTGGCCCCATCGCCTGACCAGACCTCCGCTGTTCGCCCCACGTTCGCACTCGGGTCGGCCGGCGCGCCAGCAAAGCGGGACGATCATGCTTTTTAGGCGCGTAGGTCTCGCCGCCGAGCAGCAGCTCAGCTTCGAGGCGGGCGGGCGTTCGCGTCCGCTGATCGTCAAGCGGATGACGCAGGCGCGGCGGATGCGGCTGAGCGTCGATCCTCGAGACGGCGGTATTCGGCTGGTGTTGCCGCACCGCACCGCGCTGGGGCCCGCGCTTAAATGGGTGGAAAGCAAGCGAGGGTGGATCGAGGCCACGCTGGAAGCACTGCCGGCCGCGCAGCCGATCAGAGCCGGCATGACGATCATGGTCGGCGGCCGCTCGATCCGGATCGAGCAGGGCAGCGGCGGTCGCCTCGCGCGCCTGGACGGTGACCTGTTGGTCGTGCCGCCGCCCGATGCGCTATTGCCAGGCCGGGTCATCCGCTGGTTGAGGATGACCGCGCTCGCGCGTCTGGAGGAGGAAAGCCGGCGTTTCGCCGTGCAGGCCGGTGTCAGCATCGGCCGGGTTTCGATCGGCGATCCGCGCGCGCGATGGGGCAGCTGTTCGGCCGACGGCCATATCCGCTATAGCTGGCGGCTGATTCTCGCGCCTCCCGACGTGCTGGAGGCAACGGTCGCGCACGAGGTCGCGCATCGGCTCCACATGGATCACAGCCGTGACTTTCATGCCGCGGTCGAGCGCCTGCTGGGGCGGGATCCACGGCCTGAACGCATATGGCTGCGCACCCAGGGCCGTGAGCTCTACTGGTTCGGGCGCGAGGGCTGATCGGGCATGCCTCGCGCCGTTCGCCGCGAGGAGGAGCGTGAACCAAGAAGGGTCCGCATCTTCGCCGCCCGTCTTAACGCCGCGACGCGCTGCTGAGCGGTTCCCATGACGAACGGACAAGGACGATCAGGGTTTTCGCGCCGGCTTGGCCGGCTCGATCCCGCTGAGGAAATCGGAACCGAGCGATGGCGAGCGCGGCTGGGTCTGCACCGGCGGACCCGATGGTCGTGGCGCAGGAGCAGGCGCGGCCTGCGGTTCGATGCCTTCTGTTTCGTCGGTCGCGGGCTCACCGCTGGGGTCGACCGCCTGCCCGCCTTCGTCGAAAAGGCTGTCGTCGGGGCTACCGAGATAGGCCTCGTCGTCGGGCTCGATCGAGAATTCGGGCAGCGTCACCTCGGTCTCGAACGACTCGACCGGCCTTTTGGCGACCGCGACGCGCATGAACTGCGCAAAGGCCTGTGCCGGCGCACGACCGCCTTGCAGGCCGGCGATCGGCCGCGCGTCGTCCCGCCCCATCCAGACTCCCGTCGTGATTCCCGAAGAGAAGCCGAGGAACCACCCGTCCTTGTTCGATGAGGTCGTCCCGGTCTTGCCGGCGACCGGGCGGCCGATTTGGGCTGCGCGCGCTGTGCCGGTGTTGACGGCCGTCTGGAGCAGGTCGGTCATCTCGGCAGCGACCCATGGGGCCACCAGCACCCGGTTGTCGTCGACGCGGTGCTCGTAGAGCGGATCGCCGCCCGCCCTCGTGACCTTGACGATACCGTAGGGGATGACCGCGATCCCCTTTCGGGCCACTGCCGCGAAGGCACGGGTCATGTCGATCAGCCGTACGTCTGAGGTACCGAGCACCATTGACGGATGGGTGTTCAGCTTGCTGCCGATCCCAAAGCGGTGCGCCATGTCGGCGATCGTCTCGAAACCGACTTGTGAACCGATCTTCGCGGCAACGGTGTTGATCGAAAAGGCGAAGGCGGTGCGGATATCGATCGCCCCGGCATATTGGCGGTTGCTGTTGCGCGGGCTCCAGCCGTCGATCTCGACCGGCTCGTCAGTGACCGCCGTGTCGGGCTTCATACCCGCTTCGAGCGCGGCCAGATAGACGAACAGCTTGAATGCCGAGCCGGGCTGGCGCTCGGCCTGGGTAGCGCGATTGTAGATCGAGCTGACATAGTCGCGACCGCCGACCATCGCGCGGACCGCGCCATCGCGGTCGAGCGCAACGAGCGCACCTTGCGCTCCCGGCGGCGCATTGGCTCGGATCGCGGCATCGGCCGCACGCTGCATCGCCGGGTCGATCGTCGTCCAGACATCGATCGGTTCGACCTGCTCGTCGACATATTGGTCGAGCTGGGCGAGAGCCCAATCCGTGAAATAGCGCACTGCATTCTGGTCACGTTCGGGGGCGAGGCGGACCTTGGACAGATTGGCTGCACCGGCTTCGGATGGCGTGATCACGCCCGCGTCCTGCATCACCTCGAGCACGACCTCCGCACGATCGATCGCCGCTTGCCGGTCCGCGGTCGGCGCATAATGCGAGGGCGCCTTGACCAGGCCGGCGATAATCGCACTCTCGGCCAGATTCAGCGTCCGAGCCGAATGGTCGAAGAATTTGCGCGAGGCGGCGTCGATGCCGTAGGCGCCGCCACCGAAATAGACGCGATTGAGATAGAGTTCGAGGATCTGCGCCTTCGAGAATTTGCGTTCCATCGCCAGCGCGAGGATGACCTCGCGAAACTTGCGCCCGAAGCTGTAGGCATTGGTCAGGAAGATGTTCCGGGCAAGCTGTTGAGTGATGGTCGAGGCGCCCTGGAGGCGGCGGCCTTCGCCCTTCCGTTGCCAAGCGACCCAGGCGGCGCGGGTCATTCCGATCGGATCGATGCCTGGGTGTAGATAGAAGCGACGGTCCTCGACGGCGACCATGGACTTCTTCATCATTTCCGGGATGTCACGCGCGGGCAGCCAGTCGCCATAGCTGGGGCCCAGCGATACGATCACCGAGCCATCAGCGGCCCGGACGCGCACCATTTGGCCGTTGGGGCTCGACTTCAGCTCTTCGAAGCTGGGCAGCGACGCCATCGCGATCAGCACGGCGACGATCAGGGCCCCGAGCGCAGCAAGCCCGACCAGGAGACTGAACTTGAGAAAGGTCTTGAGCCAGCCCATGCGGCGGGGAGGATCCTGATGTCTTGGAGCGGTCGGCATCGGCGTCGGGCCGGCTTATCGTCTATCGAGTCCCGTGCCAAGCGCTTCCCCTCTCCCTGGCGAGAGGGAATGCTAACTTGCGCTCAGGATGAAGCTGCGGACCTGCGGATAGATCTGGTTCTCCCATTTCCGGCCGCTGAACACGCCATAATGGCCGACTCCGGGCTGGAGATAGTGACGCTTCATGTGCGGGCGCAGGCCGCTGCACAGATCGTGCGCCGCGGCGGTTTGCCCGACCGAGCAGATGTCGTCGCGCTCGCCCTCGACCGTAAGCAAGGCGGTCCGGCGGATCTGGCCGCAGTCGACGCGCTCGCCGCGATGGTCGAGCTCGCCCTTGGCGAGCAGGGCGCGCTGGAAAACCCGGTCTATCGTCTCGAGGTAGAACTCGGCGGTAAGATCGAGGACCGCGAAATACTCGTCGTAAAACTCGCGTATGGCGCGCGCGGGCTCTGCCTCGCCGTCGGCGAGATGCTGATACAATGCCCGGTGCTGATCGAAATGACGGCCGGAGTTCATCGCCATGAACGCAGTCAGCTGAAGGAAGCCCGGATAGACGCGCCTGCCGCGACCGGCATAGCGCAACGGTACCTGGTGGATCAGCTTTTCCTCAAACCAGCTATACTCATTTTCGAAGGCGAGCCTGTTCACCACGGTCGGATTGATGCGGACATCTACGGGACCACCCATCAAGGTCAGGCTGCGCGGCGTGGCAGGATTGTCCTGGCTGGCCATCAGCGCGACCGCCGCCAGCGACTGCACACAAGGCTGGCATACCGCCATCAGATGGACCGGTGCGCCGATCTCCTCGAGGAAATACACGATATGATCGATATAGTCCTCAAACCCGAATCTGCCCGCGCTCAACGGTACGTCGCGGGCGTTCTTCCAGTCAGTGATGTAGACGTCATGGTCGCGGAGCAGAACTTGCACCGTGTTGCGGAGGAGCGTGGCGAAATGACCGGACATGGCGGCGACGAGCAATATCTTTGGCTGGTCGACCGAGCCTTCGACCTTGGCAAAGTGCAGCAGATCGCAAAATGGCGTCGCAGCGATGACCTCTTCACGCACTGCAACATCCATGTTGCCCGATAGAACGTCGTCGATCCGGTAGGACGGCCGGCTGCTGGTAAGCTTTGTGTTCGCGATCATGTCCATCGCCGCGAACACGCTATCGGCGAAGGGCGTACGACCGGATTCCCCCAAGAAAGGCCGAGCACGCAGGCTGGCCTCCGCCAGCCGGCGCATCGGCTCGGTCAAATCGGTCAGGCCCTGGAACAGCTGATACAGCATTCTATACGCTACCCCCGCACATGTCCTTAGCGCACCTATATTGCACCGCGCCATAAATTTTGACCTTGCTCGTCAATCGATGCCATAAGCCGCGGCAGGGGGATTCGCATGACCCAGGCTGTGCTGACGATTTCGAGCCGCAACTATTCCTCCTGGTCGTTGCGGGGTTGGCTGCTCTGCAAGCTGGCCGGACTCGACGTCGTAGAGGAAATGGTGCCGATCGACGCTCCGGGGCAGCGCGCGGAGCTGCTGCTGCTCTCGCCGTCGGTTTTGGTGCCGCGGCTCACCCATCGGGGAGCGAGCGTATGGGACACGCTTGCGATCGCCGAATATCTTCACGAGACCTTTCCCGAAGCGGGCATGTACCCGCGGGATAAGCTGGCGCGCGCCCATTGCCGTTCGGTTTCGGGGGAAATCCATTCGGGCTTCCACAATCTGCGTTCCGCGCTGCCCATGAACCTGAAGGTCCGCCATGACAGCTTCCGGCTGTTCACGGGCGCGAAGCCCGATATCGAGCGAGTCCACACGATCTGGCGTGAATGCATCGAGCTTTATGGCGGGCCTTGGCTGTTCGGCAGCACGCCTACCGTTGCCGACGCCATGTTCGCGCCGGTGGCAACGCGGTTCGTGACCTACGCGATCCCGCTCGATACGCCCTGCCGCGCTTATGTGGAGACCGTGACAGGCTGGCCCCCGGTGGTGGAGTGGACCAGAGCAGCATTGGCCGAGCCCGAAGAGGTAGAAGAGTTGGACGCAGAGTTTTGATCGGCTCCCTCGATCAAAGCTAACAGCGCGCCGCCAGCTTTTTCTCCCAGGCCAACGCATGGGCGACGATCGTATCGAGATCGTCGAGCCGGGGCCGCCAAGGCGTCGTGGCCAGGATGCGGCTATTGTCGGCGACGAGTGCGTCAGGGTCGCCGGCGCGGCGTGGCTGCATGCGGCGGACGATGGTCTCGCCGGTGACCCGGTCGACCGAGTCGAGCACTTCCAGCACCGAAAAGCCCCGCCCATAGCCACAGTTCATCACATGATTGGAGGCGGGGTCGGCAATCAGCGTTTCCAGCGCGTGGAGATGCGCATCGGCGAGATCGCCGACATGGATATAATCGCGCACGCCGGTGCCGTCTGGCGTAGCATAGTCGGTGCCGAAGACCGCGACATCGGCGCGCTTGCCGACCGCGGCCTCGACAGCGACCTTGATCAGATGGGTGGCGCCGGCGGTCGACTGCCCCGATCGGCCCTGCGGATCGGCGCCGGCGACGTTGAAATAGCGCAGCGCGCAATAGTTCATCGGATGTGCCGCGGAGACGTCGCGCAGCATCGTCTCGGTCATCAGCTTCGACGTGCCGTAGGGATTGATCGGCAGAGTGGGCATCGTCTCGCGGATCGGAATCTCTTCGGGGATGCCATAGGTAGCCGCGGTCGAGGAGAAGATGAAATGGCGTACGCCACCCCTGACCGCACTCTCGATCAGGGAGCGGCTTTTGGCGGTGTTGTTGTGGTAATATTTTAGTGGATTCTCGACCGATTCGGGCACGATGATCGAGCCTGCGAAGTGCATGATCGCGCCGATCTGCTCGTCCGCCAGGATCCTTGCGACAAGCGCCTGGTCATCAATATCGCCCTCATAAAAGGCGGCGCGCGCGTCGGCGGCCCAGCGAAAGCCGGTCGAAAGATTGTCGAGCACGGCCACCGGCCATCCGGCATCGAGCAGCGCGAGCACTGCGTGGCTGCCGATATAGCCGGCACCTCCGGTGACGAGGATGGTAAAGGGTTTCGGCGTCCCGGCTGGCATGACGATGATAGTCCCCGTGGCTTCTCGATCTTTGGTGCTGTCCGCGTGACTGCGCGGCCAGGGCAGTCTAGGGCCTATTCCACCGGGATCAATTGGGCAGGACCGGCACCAATTCCGCCGCGAAGGCAATCCGGACCGCTTCTGCCACGCTGCGAACGCCGAGCTTGTCCATCAGATTGGCGCGGTAGATCTCGACGGTGCGGGGTGAGATATCGAGTTCATAGGCAATGATCTTGTTGGCCTTGCCGTCGATCAGCCCCAGCAGTACGTCGCGTTCGCGCGGGGTCAGCCGTTCGATCTGCTCGCGTGCATTATGGATCGCGCTTGCCTGTTTCTGCCGATCCTCGACTCTTGCGAAACCGGATTCGAGTGCGGCGAGCAGGATCCGGTTGTCATAGGGCTTCTCGATGAAGTCGATCGCGCCCGATTTCATCGCCTCAACCGCAATCGCGATGTCGCCTTGCCCGGTCAGCAGGATCGTCTCGAAGCGGACATCGCGCTCGCGGAGGATTCGCAGCACTTCGAATCCGGTGAGCTTCGGCATGTTGAGGTCGAGCAGCACGCATCCCGCCGGCAACTCGGCGACCTCGTCGAGAAAGGCGTTGCCAGAGGCAAAGCTTCGCGTCTCGAACCCTCCCACCGCCGCGAGCAGGACTTCCACCGACTTTCGCAGTGCATCGTCGTCGTCGACGATATAGACATGCCGTGCGATCACGCTCGCGTCTCCCCTTCATCCATAACCGGCAAGGTAAACCGGAAGATCGCGCCGCCGGGCGCGGCCGCCGCCGCCGAAAGCAGTCCGCCATGCGCCTCAACGATGCGCCGTGAGATGGCGAGACCGAAACCGAGACCCTCGCGCTTGGTGGTAGCGAAGGGGCTGAAAAGCCGTTCGAGTATTTCCGGCGCAATGCCGGGGCCGGAGTCGCGCACACTGATCTCGATCAGGCCGTCAGCGACGAGCTGCGTGGCGATCAGCATTTCGCGGCGCTCGCTGTTGCTGGCCGCCATGGCGTCCGCTCCGTTCCGGATAAGATTGACCAAGACCTGCTGGATCTGAACCCGATCACACAACACGAGACGATCGCTGTGTTCAAAGGCGTAGGACAGGCGAATGCCGAGCGAGCGAGCGTTGAACAATGCGAGCGCCGCCGCCTCATGTATCAGGCGGACGAGCGGTTCCGCCCGCATATCGGCTTCGCCGCGCAGGATGAAGGCTCGCAGGCGGCGGATGATTTCGCCTGCGCGTGACGATTGCTCGGCCGCGCCGTCGATCGCGTGGCGGAGGCGATCGGCGTTGGGTGCTTCGCACTTGTCGAGCAGCAGATCGGCCGCGCCGAGGAAATTGACTATGGCGGCCAGCGGCTGGCTGAGTTCATGGGCAAGTGTGCCGGCCATCTCCCCCATCATGCCGAGCCTGGAAACCTGGGCCAGTTCGGCATTGAGCCGGTGGAACTTCTCCTCGGCGGCTATGGTGGGGCGCATGTCACGGCCGACAACGACCGAAAGCGGCGCTCCTTCCACCGTCGAATGGCCGGCGACGAACGAGATTGGCACGATGCTGCCATCGGCGCGCCGCACATTCACAGGCAAAGGCCAGGGCGCATCGTTGTTGCGCCCGACCGCTGCGGCGATATCGCGATGAGGCGCCGCGTCGCTGTCCTCGAACAGTTCGGCCAGGTTGTGGCCGATCAGTTCGCGTTCGCCATAGCCGAGCAAATGATTCGCGGTGGCGCTGCACGCGCGGATCACGCCGCTCTCGCTGCAGACGAACAGCGCATCGGGCACCGTGGCGAGGATAGCCCGGCGTACGGCCTCGCCCGCACGTAACGCCTGTTCGCGCGCGCGCCGCTCGGTAACGTCGAGATGGGTGCCGAGCAGCCGTACCGGCTTTCCATCATCGTCGCGGATGACCCGTGCCCATCCCTCGGCCAGCCGTTCCGAGCCATCCGCGTGGATGAACTCGAAATCATAGTGGCCGCGGTCCTGTCCGCTCAGTATCGCTGCGGCCGTGACTTCGCGGACCTGGGCGCTGTGTTCGGGGCCCCACTGCCATCGCGGCTCGGCCGGCTCATTGTCGCCGAAGCTGAAAAAGGGTTCGCCATGCGTCATCCAGATCAGCTCGTCGGCGATGAGATCATATTCATAGATGAAGAGGCCCTGCACCGCCACGGCGGTCGCCAGTCGCGCCTCGCTCAAGCGCAGCGCCGCTTCGGCCTTGTGCTGCTCGGTGACGTCGTTGAAGGCGAGGACGCCGCGCGGCCGTCCATTCGAGTCCGTAAAGCGTTTGATATGCTCCTGGACGATCAACTCGTGGCCGTCGCGGTGTCTCGCGAGGATCTCGCCATGATAGTCGCCCTGTTCGATCACCAACGTTCGAACCTCGGCAGGGTTGAGAGGGCGCTGGATATGCAGCAGCTCGCGAGCGATCCGGCCGATCGCGCTTCGCGCCGGCCATCCGAACAGCTCCTCGCAACCGCGCGACCAGTACAGGATCCGCGCGTCCCCATCGACCACCATGATCGCGGCCAGCTCGAGCGCGTCTATCAGTCGACGGCCGCCCAGGGACGGAAAGCCTTCCGCATGACTGCGCTGTGCCCACACCAGCCTCATTCCGACACCCGCGGCACCGAGCAGCAGAAGCATCGCCGTCAGTTCAGCGCTCATGTTCAGCGGACGGAAGGACAAGAAGACGATCTCGACGAGAGCTGCGCCGAGCAGCGACAGGGCAAGGACGGCGAGACCTGCGATGCGCAGGTTCCTTGTCCCCATGGAGGAGATGCGTAGGTCGGATCCCACCAAGCGCGTCGGCCTCTCGCTCTGCCATCATGGCGAGGAGCGGTTCTATCATCGCCCTGCGACGGTGCACCAGCGGTTCTTTACAGCCTTTACCGCAGGCCGGCGCTACGCTTAAACTTTACGGTTTGCGTCCAGGCTCCCTCCGCCGTCCGCCGCGGTTGCCAGGATGTGGCGCGCCTGATCGAGATGGAGTCGTTCTATCATCTCGCCGCCGACGCGAATGGCGCCCTTGCCGGCATTCCCGGGCGCTTCGAACGCCGCGATCGCGGCCTTCGCCCAGGCGATTTCGCCTGCGCTCGGCGAGAACAGCCTATTGGCGATCTCGACCTGGCGGGGATGGATCAGTGTCTTCCCGTCGAACCCATATGCTCGCGCCTCGGAACATTGCCTCTCGAGCCCGGCGTCATCATCGAAGGCGTTGTAGACGCCGTCGAGGATGGCCAGACCATTGCCCCTTGCCGCGGCGACGGCGAGCCCCATCATCGCGAGGAAGGGTGCCCGCTCGACGGTGAGCGCCGCGCGCATCTCCTTGGCCAGATCGTTGGTACCAAGCACGAGGGCGCCTGATCGGTTCGTGCCTATCTCTCCCGCGACGGCATCGAGGCGAAAAATGGCTCGGCACGTCTCGACCATCGCCCAAAAGCCCATGCTCGCCGGCGCCTCGGCCAACGCCGCCAGATAGCGGTCCACGGCCCGGGCATCGTCCACTTTCGGTGCAAGGACCGCGTCGGCGCCCGAAGTGGCCGCCGCCGCGAGATCGGCCTCGGCCCAAGGCGTGCCAAGGCCGTTGACGCGGATGACCAGCTCGCGTGTTCCGAAACCGCCCGCGCGAATCGCGGCCACGGCATTGGACCGGGCCTCCTCCTTGGCCTCGGGCGCCACGGAATCCTCGAGATCGAGGATCACCACGTCGCACGGCAGCGTGCGCGCCTTCTCTATCGCGCGACGGTTCGAAGCGGGCATATAGAGCGCGCTGCGGCGCGGACGAATAGTCATGGGGGCCTCCGCTCCCTCCCCTATCGGCGGGGGAACGGCCGATCAATGCACGAAGCGCGCCACCACTTCGCGATAGGATCGGCTGACCTTCACCTGTGCGCCCGAGTCCAGCACGAGAAAACATTCCCCGTTGGTGTGCGGCTTAACCTGACGCACGAGATCGAGATTGACGATCGTCGAGCGGTGGACCCGCTGAAACCGGCGCGGATCGAGGCGCTTCTCGAGATCCTTCATCGTCTCGCGCAGGATCAGCGTGTTGTCGCCAGTATAGATGCACATATAATCCCCGGCGGCGTCGATCCGTTCGATCTTGTCGACGTCGACGCGGAAGATCTGGCCGCGGTCCTTGATGTTGATCAGCTTCTCGAAGCGGTTCGAGGCGGGCGCCTCGTCCGCGTCGTCGATCGTGTCCACCGCCTCCGGGGCCACTTCGGCGAGCACCCCCTTCAGACGGCCGGCCTCCTCGACGCCACGTTTCTCGGCGAGCCGCTGGCGGACGCGGTCGAGCGTATCGGCGAGGCGCTGTTCGTCCACCGGCTTCAGCAGATAATCCACCGCCTGCGCCTCGAAAGCGCGGATTGCGTGGTCCTGATAGGCGGTGACGAAGACGAACAGGGGAGGCTCGACTTCCATCAATCCCTGAACGACCGAAAAACCGTCGAAGCCAGGCATCTGAATGTCCAGGAAGGCGAGATCGGGTTTGTGCATCTTGATCGCCCTGATCGCTTCGCGGCCATTGAGACAGGTTTCAATGATTTCGACATCCTCGTGTGCCGCCAGGCGAAGCTGGAGGCCCTGAATGGCCAGCGGCTCGTCATCGACGAGAATGGTTCGGATCGTCATGCAATATCCTTGCGCTGTTTCGCCGCCTGGAAGGGGATGTCGATCACGACACCGAAACCTTCCTCCCGCCCAGTCTGGACCTCAAATCGCTGGTCCGCACCATAGGCCTGCGCCAGTCTGTCGCGAATATTCGCCAGGCCGACGCCGGTGGAAGAGGTGGGACGCGATGTGCCCTCGGTCAAGCCCGGACCCGTGTCACTAACCGTAATGACCAGACGGCGTTCCGGTTCCGCGCCCTGAAGGCGGGCGGCGACCCGAATCTCCGCGCCCTCCTCCAGCGGCGTCACCGCATATTTGATCGAATTCTCGACCAGCGGTTGCAGCAGCAGCGATGGAAGCCGGCCCTCCAGCGCGGACGGATCGATGTCGAACTCGGCGCGCAGCCGGTCCTCGAAACGCATCTTCTCGATGTCGAGATAGAGCTTCAGCGTCTCGATTTCCTGGGCAAGGCTCACCGTTCCCTCAGCCTCGTTGGCCAGTGTGTAGCGCAGGAAGGAGGACAGCCGGGAGAGCATCGCATTGGCGCGTTGCGTCTCCTTCAGCAGCACCAGCGTCGATATCGAATTCAGCGTATTGAACAGGAAGTGCGGGTTGAGCTGGTAGCGCAGCATCGCGAGTTGGGCCGACGAGGCCTGGCTCTCGAGCCGCACGACGCGATCGCTCTGCTCTTCGAGCAGCAGGTAGAAATTTATGCCGTAATAAAAGGCAGACCAGGCGGCGAGCAGCGCGAAATCGAGCAGGATCGCACCGAGGAACTGGATACCGACCGGCATCTCCTCGGGCCGATAAAAAGTGGCGTGCGCCCAAGTCTCGATCGCGGAAAAGACCGCCGAGGCGAGGAAGACGAGCAGGATCGAAACCGACCAGGTGACGATCGGCTGCAGCTTGATCAGCCGGCGAAAAGCCGAAGCCATCAGCAGGGTCAGCGAATATCCGGTTGCCGTGGTCAGCGCGGTGGGGATGATGAACAGCAAACCCATATTGTTTGCGAGCCCGCCCAACGCGCGAAGCACGAAATAGCCGGTCCACCCCGCGAGCTGGAGGATCCAGAAAGCTTGGTTCTTGTCTTCGAAGAAGGGTCTGGCGCCGAGGAAAGGGATGGGCATGGGGAGTTGGTCTTAACGAAAAGAATGCCGACGATCAAAATCTCCGGCGCAGCTTCGCCGTGCTGGGCAGCTAGCCGAGTGCCGACTTGAGCTTCTCCCTGTCGAGCGCGCCCTCCCAGCTGGCGACCACCACCGTCGCTACCGCATTACCGATGAAGTTGGTCAGGCTCCGGCACTCGCTCATGAAGCGGTCGATCCCGAGGATCAGTGCCATGCCGGCGACGGGCACCGAAGGAACGATCGAAAGCGTGGCCGCCAGCGTGATGAAGCCCGCCCCGGTGACGCCGGCAGCACCTTTGGACGATATCATGGCGACGAGCAGCAGGCTGATCTGTTCACCCAACGACAGTTCGACGTCGCACGCCTGCGCGATGAAGAGCGCCGCGAGCGTCATATAGATATTCGTGCCGTCGAGGTTAAACGAATAGCCGGTCGGAACGACGAGGCCGACCACCGGCTTGTCGCAGCCGGCGGTCTCGAGTTTCGCCATCAGATTGGGGAGGGCGCTCTCCGACGAGGACGTTCCGAGCACGAGGAGCAGCTCATCCTTCAGATAGACGATCAGCTTTAGGAGGGAGAAGCCGGCCGATGCGGCTATCGCGCCGAGCACCAACAGGACAAAGGCCAGCGAGGTTGCATAGAAGCAGATCAGCAGCCCCCCGAGATTGGCAAGCGTGCCAAGTCCGAACTTGCCGATGGTGAAGGCCATCGCGCCGAAAGCACCGACCGGAGCAGCCTTCATGAGGATGCCGACCAGGCGGAAGACGACGCCGGTCAGCCGTTCGAGCAGGTCGGTGACCGGTTGCGCACGCGCCCCGCTCAGCGACAGGGCGACACCGAACAGGATCGCTACGAACAGAACCTGCAGAATCTCGCCATCGGTCAGCGCCGAGACCAGCGTGGTCGGGATGATGTCGGTCAGGAAGGCCGTGGTCGATGCGTGATGCGCCTTCTCGGCATATTCCGCGACATGGCTGACGTCGAGGCTGGCCGGATCGATGTGCATGCCGGCCCCAGGGCGAACGAGGTTGGCGACAATAAGCCCGATGATGAGGGCCAGCGTCGATACGGTAATGAAATAGGCGAAGGCCTTCAAGGCGACCCGACCGAGATCGCCGAGATGGCCCAGCCCCGCAATGCCGGTCACCACCGTCAGGAAGATCACTGGCGCAATGACCATCTTGACCAGCTTGATGAAGGCGTCGCCGAGTGGCTTAAGCTCGACCCCGAGGTCCGGACGGAGCCAGCCGAGCAGAATGCCGAGCATGATCGCCGCCAGCACCTGGACGTAGAGCGAGCGCCAGAAGGGCTGGCGCGTCGTCACGGATGCATCGCTGTCGATGATCATCTGGTGCCCCCCAATTGTCCGCCGAGGATGCGCCGCGTGGACCGGGGGGGCAACCCCTGGCGTTCATGGCGCAAGGCGGCCGATGGCCTTTATCGTCTCAGGCGGCATCGGGATCAGCCCTTTTCCTCCTCCCTCTTCACCGGCCCGATCTTCGCCACTGCGGCGCTCGCCGCCATCAGCCCGCGGTTCCACCGTTCGACCGGCCGGACGGTCGATGCGGGCTCGCCCGCTCTCTCGACAAAGGCCGCGAGGCGGACGCGGGTGCGATGGTCGCCGCCACTGGCCGGGTCACCGGCCAGGTTGGTGCCGCGATAATAATGCTTCTGCCATTTCTGCTTCTTCGCCTCGCTGCCATGCTGTTTGCTGTCGACGATGAACTTGGCGCGGCTGGCGGTCCACTCCTCGAACTGGGCCTTGAGCTCGGGATTGCTCTCCAATGTCCGGAGCTCCGGCTCTATCTGTTCGAGTTCGCCGCGTTTTATCGGAAAGACATGGCAGAAGGGCTCTTCCTTCTCGAAGCGGACCATCTGTCCGGCGCGGGTGAATTTCCAGTTCATCGTGAAGGTGAAGGGTGCCCAGTCGGTCTCGACCACCCCGCACAATGCGCCGATCCCGTCCTTCAGCTGGTTGATGGGTCCCTGGACCATCAGGTCATAGCCTGGCTCGGTGCGAAACAGACCGGAGATGTGGAAGGTCATGATGCCATTGCCGAAATGGCTGACGGCCGGGCAGTCGCCTGCTTCGTCGGGAATGAAGCTGATCGCATCTAGGCCATCACCACCGTGCCAGCCGGCGACGAACCCCGTCGGACAAAGAATTTCCCACCCATGCGCGTTGGCGATGGCAAGCGGCAGGCAGCGATAGGCGAAACGCTCGCCCGTCCTGTCCATCCAATCCCGAGTGACGGGCGCCGGCCGCACCAGGAGCGGGCGATTGGGCAATGTGTAGGCGATCAGCTTCACCGTCATGTCCATGTCAAAGGCGAGTCGGTCTACATTCGCCCCGTCGATGGGGATAAGGCAAGGGAGCGCGGCGCGGCCTGACGACGATGGAGTATCGGCGGGTCAACGCATTTCGTAGCGCAGCGCCAGCCATAGCGTTCGCGGGGTCGCGCGCTCGATCGTGCCGTCCGCGGCGACCGCCGCCTCGACACGCCTGTCCGCGAGATTTTCGCCGCGCAACTCGACGGTGAAGCCGCCCCTGACTGGCACCGACGCGACCGTATCGAGCGTCAGCGCATCGTGCAGGCTGCGGCTGTTCTGGTCGTCCTCGAATTGGCGGCCCACATAGCGCGCGGTGAGGCCGATGCGGGCGAGGGCGGGCCGGCTCCATTCGATCGACGCGCTGGCCTGGTGGCGCGGCGTCTGGGCGGGCCGAAGTCCGTCGAGCGCGGCGGCGCCACTGCCCGCCCGTACGCGCGGATCGATATAGGAATAGCTCGCCAGCAGCCGCCATTCACCGAGTCTCGCTTGAGCGTCGAGTTCGACGCCGCGGCTGCGGATCGCCTCGACATTTTGCCGTTGGCGGGTGTTGGGCGCGAGCGTCACATTGGCGATCGCGTCGTCGAGCTTGTTCCAGAAGGCCGTCACCCCAAGTCGCCAGCCCGGCAGCGGATGATAGTCGGCGCCGCCTTCAAAGCCTTTCATCCGCTCGGGCATCAGCAATGGATTGGCGAGGGTCGAATCATTGCCGGCGCGGAACGGCCGGTAGAGTTCGTTGAGGGTCGGGAGGCGCCAGCCGGTATAGGCGGCGGCTCTCAGCGTCACGGCGCCCGCCGGCTTCCAGGCGATCCCGCCGCGGGCCGTGGTCTCGGTACCGGAGCGATCGGCATAGGTGAAGCTGTTGGCGGCGACCAGCCGCCCCGACGTCAGATTGGTCTCGCGGCGGCGGCCGTCGCGCAACTGCCAGCGATCGATTCGGCCACTCGCGGTCACCGTGATCGTCTCGATCGGGTCGACTGCGATGTCTGCAAAGGCCCCGGCGATATTCTGGCGGCCGCCGGCGAGGCGGCGGACGTTGGTGGCGATGACGCGTTCCTCGGTGCGGCCGACGACATGGCGGACGTCGCCACCAAGCCGGAGCGTCGCCTTGTCACCCAGCGGCGGACGGATTTCGAAGCGTGCGCCTACCCCGTCTGCAGGGACATTATACTGGTCGAGCGACTGGGTGACGCTGTTGCGGCCGGCGGCGATCGCCGCGAAGCCGCTCGAGAATTGGCGATGCTGAAGCCAGGCGCTGGCTTCCCAAGCCCATTCGCCATGCCCCACCAGACGCAGCGAAGTGTCGACCGCGAGGTTTGCATTGCCGGTGAACGGCACGCCGCGGTCGCGCCGGTCTAGCAGGAAGGAGCCATTGGCCTGGAGCTCCGTCGTGTCGCCGACCGGGATCACGGCACGGGCGGCGGCGCGGCTTTGCTCATAACCGGCGCGCCGGTCGACGAGGCCGCGGAAGCGCTCGACTGTGGGAATGAAGCCGTTGCTGCGGGAATAGCCACCCGAGATCATCAGAAAGCCGCCGCCGAGCCGGGCGGTCAGAAGCGCGTCGGCATCGAGCGATCTGCGACTGCCATAAGCGAGGCTGGCGGCGACCCGCTGCGCCTGTTCCGGCGTGAGGCTCGACAGCTCGATCGTCCCGGCGAGCGCGCCCGCGCCATGGACGCCGCTTCCGCCGCCCCGTGTCACGCGGACATGACCGATCCGCGCCGGATCGAGCGCCGCCCAGCTCACCCAGCCGCCGAAAGGATCGATCATCGGCACCCCGTCCAGCAGGATCAGCGCGCGTGTCGAGGCGTTGCCGCCCAGGCCCCGCAATGTCGCGCCTTGGCTGGTGGGATGCGCCGAGCGCGCGTCGGACCGGCGGAATTGCTGGAAGCCAGCGGCGTCGCGAATTATGTCCTCCATCCGGCCACTCGCGGACATCTCGAGCCGTTCGCGATCGATGCCGATCACGTCGTAGGCGGCTTCGCCGGGGGATGCCGCCAGACCCAGCCCCGTCACCACGATCTCAGCTTCGTCGGCACGAACGGGCGAAGTGCCGACCGCAGCATAGAGCGCGAAGAGGACGGTGCTGGCGTGGCGAGGCACAATCATTTCCTTTCCGATGCGTCGCGGGGGCGAAACCATCGGATCGGGCTCGGCGTCAATCGGAATATATGTGGATGCGCCTTTTCCCTCGATCGAGGGCGGTCGCGATGCGTCAGGCCGCTGCTACCTCGAACCTCTGTGCGTAGCGCGAAGCGATGCGCGCGACCGGCATCATCACGAAGACGTCGATGGTGTTGAAGCGGCGATCGATACAGGCGCCGTCGCCTACCTCGGCGCCGACCCTGAGATAGGCTTTGATCAACGGCGGTAGCCGTCGAAAGGCGAGGCGCGGGTCATAACCGCCGATCGGCAGGCGAGCGAGCGCGATTGCGTCTGGCCCGGAGGCCATGGCGCGCAGTTCGGCGCACGCCATATAATCATGGGCGAGCAGCGACAGGCCTTCGGCATGTTCGGCGGGGTCGGTTCCGGGGAAGCTTCCGCACCCGAATAAATAGCCGATCGCGTGGTGCTGGAGATAATCGGCGATGCCGCGCCAGAGCAGCTGGATCGTCCCCGCATCGCGATAGGCGGGATCGACACAGGATCGACCGAGCTCGAGCAACTCGACGCCGTCACGCCGGCTCTGGTCGAGCACCCGCGACCGATCGAACTCATGCGCCGAATAAAAGCCGCCATGGGCATCCGCAACGGTCTGCCGGAGCAGTCGATAGGTCCCGACCACCGGATGCCCTGGCCGGGCCCGATCCTCGACGAGAAGATGGTCGCATACCATGTCATAAGGATCGACATCGCGGCCCCCGCTTCCGGCATCGGGCTGCGCGCCCATTTCTGCGCAGAAGATGGCGTGGCGCAGCCGCTGCGCCGCCGCCACGTCGCCTTCCCCATTCGCGAGGCGTACAGAAAGGCTTCGTTCGCCCACTGCCGTCGCCGCTCCGACCATGATCCAGACCCCCCAGATGCGATGAGCAACCGAATAATGCGGCAATGCGACATGACGGCTACCGTCGCGCGATGCTTTTGCTACAAATGGCCATCAAGACCGTGACGGGGGCGCACCAAAGCACGGCAATCTGCGAAAGGTATACGATGCTTGTGTCAGCCAGCGGCAAGCTTCTCCTATTCGGAGCGACCGGCGATCTGTCGCAACGGATGCTGCTGCCCTCCCTCTACGGCCTTCAGGCCGAGGCACTGTTGCCGGCCGATCTCGCCATCATCGCCACCGCGCGCAGCGGCCATGACGATGCGGCTTTCCGCATATTTGCCGAGCAGGCGCTCCGCAAATATGTTCCGGTTGAGAGGCTGGACGAGCATTTGTTGGGGGTCTTCCTGTCGCGGCTCAGCTATGTACCGGTCGATGCGTCGCGGGAGGAGGATTTCGCCGCGCTTGCCCGCGCGGTGGGGACACTCGATCGCGGATTGTCCATCTTTCTCTCGACCGCGCCGTCGCTGTTCGGTGCAACGATCGACGGCCTCGCCAAGGCCGGGCTCGCCAGCGATGGTGTCCGCATCGGTCTGGAAAAGCCGCTCGGCTACGACATGGCCTCGAGCCGCGAGATCAACGATGCGGTTGCAGCGGTTTTCCCCGAAGAGCGGACCTTCCGCATCGACCATTATCTCGGCAAGGAAACGGTCCAGAATCTGCTGGCGCTGCGTTTCGCCAACAGCTTGTTCGAACCGCTCTGGAACGCGGGCGGCATCGATCATGTCCAGATCACGGTGTCGGAAACGGTCGGTCTCGAAGGGCGGGTCGGCTTCTATGATGGCGCAGGGGCGATCCGCGACATGGTCCAGAATCATATGCTCCAGTTGCTCGCTCTGGTCGCCATGGAGCCGCCTGCGCAGTTCAACGCGACCGCAGTGCGCGACGAGAAGGTCAAGGTTCTCAGGTCGCTGCGGCCGATCGACCGGCAAAGCGTCGCCACGCACAGCGTGATCGGCCAATATGGCGCGGGTGCCGTCGCAGGCGGCGCCGTACCCGGCTATGTCGACGAGCTCGGCAAGCCTTCGGACACCGAGACCTTTGTGGCGATCAAGGCGCATATCGACAATTGGCGGTGGAACAGCGTGCCTTTCTATCTGCGGACGGGCAAGCGGTTGCCGAGCCGGCAATCGGAAATATTCATCCAGTTCAAGGGCGTTCCGCACTCGATCTTCGCCTCGCGCGGCGCGGTGCTGCAACCGAATAAGCTGGTCATCCGTTTGCAGCCGGACGAGAATGTCCGGCTCCTGCTGATGTCGAAGGAGCCCGGGCTCGACCGCGACGGAATCCGGCTGAGGGAAGTACCGCTCGATATTTCGATGCCCAATGCCTTCGCCGATACCCGCCGCCGCATCGCCTATGAACGGCTGTTGCTCGACCTTGTCGAGGGGGATCAGACGTTGTTCGTGCGGCGGGACGAAGTCGAGGCACAATGGGAATGGATCGATGCGATCCGCGACGGCTGGAAAGCGAACGGGATGAAGCCGAGGCCCTATACCGCCGGCACCTGGGGGCCGTCGGCTGCGATCGCGCTGACCGAGCGCGACGGTGTCACATGGCATGACTAGAGTGAAGATGTTCCTGTCCGTGTCGGGCGGGAACGAGAGGAAATATCGATGATCGAAGCCGAATGGTGGGACTATGAAGATGCCGATGAACTGGTGGAAGCGGTCGCGGGCGACGTCGGATTCATCATCGAGTCCGCGCTCGACGCCCGGGGCCAGTGTCTGCTGGCGCTGCCGGGCGGCAAGACCCCGCTCCCCATCTACGAGAAGCTCGCCACGGCCAAGCTCGACTGGAAGAGGGTGACGATCATCCCCACCGACGACCGCATCGTCGCGATCACCGACCCCCTGTCCAACGTGGCGCTGCTGGCCAAGATCTTCCTGCCCAAGGGCGCGCGGGTCATACCGGTTATCAGCGACAAGGCGCCCGATTATCGCAGCGCGGGCGTGGCCGCCGATGCGCGGCTGCAGGATTTTCCGTTTCCGCCCGATCTCGTCTGGCTCGGCGTCGGCGCGGATGGACATACCGCATCGATCTTCGCCGGCCCCGATCTCGATGACGCGCTGAACGCCCCGAAGGCGCGGCGGATGGTGGGCATCATGCCCGATCCGCTGCCGGCCGAGGCACCGGTGCCTCGTGTGACGCTGACCAAGGCGGCGATCCTCTCGGCGCGGACGCTAATGCTGGTGCTGACCGGCAAGGAGAAAAAGAAGGTCCTCGAACGGGCGATCAAGGATGGCGCCTCGTCGGATGTGCCGGTTGGGCGTGTTCTGGCGGATGCGGAACAGGCGATCGACATTCACTGGACCGCTTGACGCGATCGCGAGAGGAGCTTGGATGAAGGCCGCCGCGGCATTGGTCGCGGCGATGAGCAAGAGTGGAGCGACATCATGGGCCTGCATCCTGCTATCGAGGCTGTCACGAGCCGGATCGTCGAGCGGTCGCGGCCCGGCCGGCAGGCCTATCTCGATCTGATCGCCCGGGAGCGCGACGCCGGGGTCGACCGGCCCAATTTGTCCTGCGGCAATCTCGCCCATGGCTTCGCTGCGGCAGGGGAGGACAAGGCGGCGATCCGCGCCGGCCGGGCGATGAACATCGCGATCGTGACCGCCTATAATGACATGCTTTCGGCGCATCAGCCTTATGGCCGCTATCCCGAGCAGATGAAGCTGTTCGCGCGCGAGGTCGGGGCCACATGCCAGGTTGCCGGGGGGGTGCCGGCGATGTGCGACGGCGTGACGCAAGGCCAGCGGGGAATGGAGCTGTCGCTGTTCAGCCGCGACACGATAGCGCTGTCGACCGCAGTAGCGCTCAGCCACGGCATGTTCGAAGGCAATGCTATGCTCGGCATCTGCGACAAGATCGTTCCCGGCCTTCTGATCGGCGCGCTGCGCTTTGGCCATCTGCCGACGATCCTGATCCCGGCGGGCCCGATGCCGTCGGGTCTCGCCAACAAGGAGAAGGCCCGGGTCCGCCAGCTCTATGCGGAGGGCAAGGTCGGGCGCGAGGAACTGCTGGAGGCCGAGTCCGCTTCCTATCATGGCGCCGGCACCTGCACCTTCTACGGAACCGCCAATTCGAACCAGATGATGATGGAGGTGATGGGTCTTCACATTCCCGGCGCCGCTTTCGTCAACCCCGGCACCAAGCTGCGCCAGGCGCTGACCCGCGCGGCAGTCCATCGGCTTGCCGAAATCGGTTGGGACGGCAACGACTACCGGCCGCTCGGCCTGTGCGTCGATGAAAAAGCGATCGTCAACGCCGCGGTCGGCCTGCTCGCGACCGGCGGCTCCACGAACCACGTCATTCACCTGCCCGCGATCGCCCGCGCGGCGGGCATCCTGATCGACTGGGAGGATATCGATCGCCTGTCGGCAGCCGTGCCGCTGATCGCCCGTGTCTATCCGAACGGCTCGGGCGATGTGAACCATTTCCAGGCGGCGGGCGGGATGGCCTATGTGATCGCCACCCTGCTCGATGGCGGCCTGCTCCACCGCGACATCATGACCGTTTCGACGGCGGGTCTAGGGGACTATGCGAAAGAGCCCAAGCTCGCCGGCGAGGCGCTGATCTGGGAAGACGCGCCGGCGGACCCTCTCGACAGGACGATGCTGAGGCCCTTTTCCGATCCATTCCAGCCCGATGGCGGCATGCGGCTCGTGCAGGGCAATCTCGGCCGCGGCACGTTCAAGACGAGCGCGGTCGACAGGGCGCGCTGGACGGTGGAGGCGCCCTGCCGCGTGTTCGACGACCAGGATCAGGTCGTCGCCGCATTCAAGGCGGGGGAGCTCAGCCGTGACGTCGTCGTCGTGGTTCGTTTCCAGGGACCGCAGGCGAATGGGATGCCCGAGCTTCACAAGCTGATTCCCTCGCTCGGCGTGCTGCAGGACAAGGGCTACAAGGTCGCACTTGTCACCGATGGGCGGATGTCGGGCGCATCGGGCAAAGTGCCAGCCGCGATTCACCTGACCCCTGAGGCGTGGGCGGGTGGACCGATCGCGAAGCTGCGCGACGGCGACACGATCAGGCTCTGCGGTCATGATGGCGCGGTCGACGCTCTCGTCGGCGCGGATGAGTGGGCGGCGCGGGCCGAAGCTGATCCGCCAGCCGCGCATGTCGGCACTGGCCGCGAGCTGTTCGCCTTCATGCGGGCGGGCGCCGATACGGCCGAACGCGGCGGATCGGCGATGCTCGCGGCGGCCGGGCTGTGAGCCTGGAGGGTCGCCATCGCGTCTCAGTCCGAGGGGAGCGGCTCGCCTGATGGAGCTTGTCGCGGTCGATCTCGGCGGCACCCATGCGCGTTTCGCCATCGCGGAGCTGCGCGAGGGCGAGCGGCCGTCGCTCAGCACGCCGCGTAAGTACAGGACGGCGGATTACCCAGGCCTCAACGCAGCCTGGAATGCCTTTGCACGAGACGTGGGCGGAGCTCTTCCGCAAGCCGCGAGCATCGCCATCGCCGGTCCGGTGGAAGGGGAATTGATCCGCTTCACCAATAATGGCTGGTCGATCCGACCAGCGATGCTCGCGCGTGAGCTGGGCGTGCGCGCGTTGATCATTCTCAACGACTTTGCGGCGATGGCAGCGGCGGTGGGCGTGCTCGACGATGGCGAGCTCGCCTATCTGGGCGGTCCGGAAGGGCCGCTTCCGGCGGAGGGGCTGACGACGGTGATCGGTCCCGGCACCGGCCTCGGCGTCGCGCAACTGCTGCGCCGCGGCCCGCAACGGATCGTGCTGCCCACCGAGGGCGGGCATATAGACTTCGCGGCGCTCGACGGATTCGAGGAGCGGCTGCTCCAGCGATTGCGCGAACGGCATCGTCGCGTGTCGGTCGAGCGGATCGTCTCGGGGCCCGCGCTGGCCGACATCCGGGCAACGCTCGCGCTGATCGGCAATGAACCGATCGTGCCGATGGATGACGCCGCGATATGGGAGGCGGCAATAGATGGCAGCGATCGACTCGCTGCCCAGGCACTCGATCGTTTCGTGATGGCGTTCGGCGCGGTTGCGGGCGATCTCGCGCTCGCGCATGGCGCCACCGCGGTGGTTATCACTGGTGGCCTATCGAACCGCATCGCGGATCGGCTCAAGGGACCGCTTTTCCACGATCGTTTCCGCGCAAAGGGTCGATTCGAGGCTCGCATGGCGCAATTTCCGGTTCGCCTCGCCTGCCATCCCGAGCCTGGGCTGCTGGGCGCCGCCACCGCCTTTCAGGAGGAACGCCGAGGATGACTGTCGAAGAGGTGATGACGCTCGCGCCCGTAATTCCGGTGCTTGTCGTCCATGATGCGGCGGATGCGCGGCCGATCGCTGAAGCGCTCGTGGCCGGGGGGCTTAGGGCGTTGGAGGTGACCTTGCGCACCGAGGCCGCGCTCGGCGCGATCCGCGAGATGGCGAAGGTCGAAGGTGCGGTGGTGGGTGCCGGCACGGTGCTCAATCCCGCGGACGTCGAGGCGAGCATCGATGCCGGCGCGCGTTTTCTGGTGTCGCCGGGCCTGACCGATCGCCTCGCCAGCGCCGCGATCGACAGCGGCCTGCCCTTCCTGCCCGGCACCGCGAATGCCGGCGACATCATGCGCGGGCTCGATATGGGGCTGACCCATTTCAAATTCTTCCCGGCGATGACAAATGGCGGGCCATCGGCGCTCAAGGCGCTGGCCGCGCCGCTCTACAAGGCGCGCTTCTGCCCGACCGGCGGAATCACCGAGGCGAACGCGCCCGACTGGTTCGCCATCGACGCGGTGCTGTGCGTCGGCGGCAGCTGGGTGGTGCCGGCGGGCAAGCCCGATGCGAAGGAAATCGAGAAGCGCGCGCGGGCGGCGATGGGGCTGCGGCGTTAGAGTCGAACGACGCTACACCCTCAGCCTAGCAGTGCCACCTGAACGTCGCGCTGGCCCGTGTAGCTGTTGCGGCCGTGAAACACGTAGAAATTGTCCAGCAGCATCAGATCGCCCGCCTGCCATGAAAAGGCGACTGCGATCGACTCCGCCAGCTCGTACATCGGCTTGAGCTGCTCAATCGCAATGCGCCCGCCATCACCGAACGTCGTGGCATAGGGCGGCGGTGCATCGGCGCCGTAAAGATGCTGGAAGGCGGCGATCCGCTCCATCTGGCTGGGGCTGTCGGTCCACGGATTGGGGGACTGGCTGAGGATGTGGTTGAACCAAATTTCCCGGCCGGTCCGCGGGTGCGTCGTGAAGCCGCTGGCCGTATAGCCGACCGACAGGCTGCCGTTCCCTGCCCACCGGCAATCTAGCCCCATGGCCCGGCAGGAGGCCTCGGCGGTGGCGCGGTCGGTCGTGGCGAATACGTCGTGCCAGACCAAATGGCCGGCATCGAGTTCGGCGTCCCCGCAGAACCAGTCGGGCGCGCGGAAATTGCGGACATAGCGCACTCCGCGCCGCTTCACCTCGTCCCGGAAGGCGCGGGGCAGCCCTTCGTCGAAGCGCCGCACATCAGCGATCAGGGTCTCGCCGCCGGTGTCGGGCGCGAGGTTGCAGTAAAATGCCAGCTTGCTCGGGAAATGAGGGAGATATGCCATTTCCTGATGGAACTGCAGCTTGAATTCGGGAGGGACCCGCGTCGCCTCATAGGCCCTGCCGTGGATCGGGGCGCGCGGCGTGGCGCCGGCGATATAGCCGAACGGCATCTCGGGATAATGCTCGACCGCGCGGGAAAACACGTCGGTGTTGATAAATGCAAAGCCCCGCAGGACGACCGCGCCGACCTCGCACAGCAGCTGGTCGATCGTTTCCTGGCGTTCTCTCAACCAGGTGATCGCCGCTTCCGGATCGCTGCGAAGATCGGCTTGGGCAGGCGTGATGAACAGCGGCATCCCAAGGCCCGGCGCATAGGCCTCCAAATCGACTTCGGAACCGATCGGCTCTCCCTGCCGGCGTAGCAACGCGGACGCTTTCACTGCCATGCTCTCCACACCAGCTGGTGCCCTTTGACCGACGATAGCATTCGCGATGAGAGCGAGATGCCGCAAAGCGTCTAGTAGTCGGGCATTTCCAGAATCGCCGGCACGACCACCGCGATGTCAGAACTCGATATAGGGCGGCGGTGCCTTGAAGACGTTACGATAAAACGCGCCTTCGTCAATCACCTGACTACCGTCGGCCGAAGTGAATGTCGGATGGGACGGCCGGAAGTTGATAAACTGCATTCCGCTTTCACCGGTCTCGAACGCGTACAGCACGTCCCTGGCTACGGCCAGCATCGCGCCACGTCCACAAGTTCGCCGGCCGATGACCATTTCGCCGCCGGTCACCACAATGATCTCGTCCTGGGAGTGCGAGTGCAACCCCAGCTTGTAGTGGGGTAGATGATAGGTGTTTTCATGCAGCCACAGGGAACAGGTGGAACAGGCCGCATCGGCATAAATTGCCGCCCCCACGGCCGTGCCAGGCATGCACTCGTGCGTGCGTTGCACACGCTGGGCCGGCAAAAGGTGGACGTGCCCGCCGGCGGCGCGCGCCGAAGGAGCGCAGCGGCCGGCGTCGAAGACGAGCAGCGTGGTATTGTCGGCCTGCGCCTCGATGCTGGTGGACGAACCATGCTCAAGGATCACACAGCTGCGCTCTTCAAGGACAGTTTCCCCGACACGTGCCTCGCCCTCCCAGAGATAGACTATTTGTCCGCTGCCGACCTCGTTCCATTCTATTGCCGAGCCGGCCGACATATGCCGGAAGCCCGCTCGCAACGGGAAGGCGTCGCCTACGCCTTCGCGGATTTCCACGTGCCCATGGCTGCGCTCACCCGGGGGAGCGTCAGTTCTCAGCGCCATTTGCGAAGGCAGCACGAGCTTGACCTTGGCCATGTCCACTCTTCGTTCCCGCTGTCTGCGTCAGAACGTTCGGCACGACTCACAGCGGAGATTGGCGGAGTGCCGACCGGGCTTGTAGGTCGATGCTAGTCGGCAAGCTTGCCCTGTTGCAAGCACGCATGTTCGATGGTCTGAGGTGGCCGCGCTTTTGGTGAAAAGGGACCCTCCCCTCCGGTCATTCGAATTCGAGGATCACCGCGTCGACCGCGAGGCTGTCGCCGGGCTTGGCGGCGACGGCCTTGACCGTCCCGGCCTTTTCGGCGCGCAGGATATTCTCCATCTTCATCGCCTCGACCACGGCCAGCGGCTGGCCTGCCTCGACCTTGTCTCCCTCGGCGACATTTATCGCCGTGATCAAACCCGGCATCGGGCAGAGCAGGAAACGCGACATGTCCGGCGGAATCTTCTCGATCATGTGGTGCGACAGCGCCGCGACGGGGGGAGTGAGCACGCGCAGATCATGGCCGGCGCCTCGGGTGGTGAAACGCCAGCCAGTGCGCCTCCGCTCGACGCGAAGCGACAGCGGCTCGCCATCTATCATCGCCTCGACCAGCTTCTGGCCGGGAACATAGGGCGCATCGACAACGACCGACGTGCCGTCGACCGTCACGGTGTCACCGTTGAGCTCGACCTGAAGCTCCTGCTTGTCGAGGGTCACTACCCAGGCAGCGGAGGGTTCTGCCGGGCCGTTGAGCTGCCCCTCGATCCGCGCGGCGCGGCCGGCGTCGATCGAGGCGAGAACACCGGCGACCGCCGCGAGGCGCGTGCGCAGGCGCTCGTCGCCCGGCGCGCCCTGGAACCCCTCGGGATATTCTTCGGCGATGAAGCCGGTGGTGATGTCGCCCGAGCGGAAGCGCGGATGCTGCATCAGCGAGGAGAGAAAATCGATATTATGGCCGATGCCGTCGATCTCGAACCGGTCGAGCGCGGTGATCTGCTTGTCGATCGCGGCCTCGCGAGTCTCCCCCCAGGTGATCAGCTTCGCGATCATCGGGTCGTAAAACATCGAAATCTCGCTGCCCTCATAGACGCCGTCATCGACGCGGACGTCGTCGACCTCGGCCGGCGGCCTGTAGCGGACGAGGCGCCCGGTCGAGGGAAGGAAGCCGCGATAGGGGTCCTCGGCATAGACCCGGTTCTCGACCGCCCAGCCGTTGATCTTCACGTCGCCCTGGCTGAAGGCCAGCTTCTCGCCATAGGCGACCCGGATCATCTGCTCGACCAGATCGAGCCCGGTGATGCACTCGGTGACCGGATGCTCGACCTGGAGACGGGTGTTCATTTCGAGGAAGTAGAACCCCTGTCCGGTCTTGTCCGCGCCCGAGACGATCAACTCGACCGTGCCGGCGCTATGATAGCCGACCGCGCGGGCGAGGGCGACGCACTGCTCGCCCATCGCCTTGCGCATCTCGGGTGAGACGAAGGGCGAGGGCGCCTCCTCCACCACCTTCTGGTGGCGGCGCTGGATCGAGCATTCGCGCTCGTTCAGATAGACGATGTTGCCATGCTTGTCGCCGAGCACCTGGATCTCGATATGGCGCGGGCTCTCGATGAACTTTTCGATGAAGACGCGGTCGTCGCCGAAGCTGGCAAGTCCCTCGCGCTTGACGCTGTCGAAATTCTCCCGGACGTCCTTCTCGCTATAGGCGAGGCGCATACCCTTGCCGCCGCCACCGGCCGAGGCCTTCATCATCACCGGATAGCCGATATCGTTCGCGATCCGCACGGCATGGTCGGTGTCGTCGATCTCGCCGACATAGCCGGGGACGACGTTGACGCCGGCTTGCATTGCCAATTTCTTCGATTCGATCTTGTCGCCCATTGCGGCGATCGCATTGGCCGGCGGACCGATGAAGGCGATCTTCTCCTTGGCCAGTGCCTCGGCGAAGCTGGTCCGTTCGGACAGGAAGCCATAGCCGGGATGAACCGCCTCGGCGCCTGTAGCCTTGCAGGCGGCGATGATCTTGTCGGCGACCAGATAGCTCTCCGACGCCGGCGACGCGCCGATATGGACCTTCTCGTCGGCCATCTCGACATGCGGCGCGCGCGCATCGGCATCCGAATAGACCGCGACGGTCTTGATGCCCATTCGACGGGCGGTCTTGATCACGCGGCAAGCGATTTCACCGCGATTCGCGATCAGGATCTTCTTGAACATGGGCCTTGTTGCTTCCCTGTGCTTGTCTCTTTTCCGTTCATCCTGAGGAGGGACTGAGCCTTGGCGAGGCCGTCTCGAAGGATTCTTCGAGACGCCATTTCGACTTCGCTCAATGGCTCCTCAGGATGGGCGGTTGGTTGTTATTCCGCGGCCAGCTCCACCTTGCACTGCGTTGGCATCGGCGTGACGCCGAGCCTCGCGAACAGCTCGGCATCCCGGTCGTCGCCGGCATTGTCGGTGGTCAGCAGCTTGTCCCCCGTGAAGATCGAATTGGCGCCCGCCATGAAGCAGAGCGCCTGCGCCGCGTCGGACATGCTCTCGCGGCCGGCTGACAGGCGGACCATCGAGGCCGGCATGGTGATCCGGGCGACCGCGACGGTCCGGACGAACTCGATCTCGTCGATCCTGGCGAGCGGGGTGTCGGCGAGCATGTCGCCGAGCACGGTGCCCTTGACCGGGACCAGCGCGTTGACCGGAACGCTCTCCGGATGGACGGGCAGCGTCGCCAGCGCGTGGATGAAGCCGACGCGGTCGGCGCGGGTCTCGCCCATGCCGACGATGCCGCCGCAGCACACGTTGATCCCGGCTTCGCGGACATGTTCGAGCGTCTCGATGCGATCCTCGAAGGTCCGGGTGGTGATCACTTCCTCATAGCGTTCGGGCGAGGTGTCGATATTGTGGTTGTAATAATCGAGTCCGGCATCGGCGAGCGTCTTCGCCTGACCCCCGGTCAGCATGCCGAGCGTCATGCAGGTTTCCATGCCCATCTCGCGGACGCCCTTCACCATCTGGACGATGGCGGGCATGTCGCGATCCTTGGGGTTGCGCCAGGCGGCGCCCATGCAGAAGCGGGTCGAGCCGTTGTCCTTGGCCTGCGCCGCGGCCTGCAGAACCGCGCGCACGTCCATCAGCTTGGTCGCCTTCAGTCCGGTTTCGGCATGAACCGACTGGTTGCAATAGCCGCAATCCTCGGGACAGCCGCCGGTCTTGATCGACAGCAGCGTGGAAAGCTGGACCTCGTTCGCGGCGTGATGGGCACGATGTGCCGCCTGCGCCTGCCAGAGCAGGTCATTGAATGGCAGGTCGAACAGCCGCGCGACTTCCTGGCGAGTCCAGTCGGTGCGGACGGCCGGGCGGGGTTTGGATGGAGCGTTCATTCGGCGGCCTCCTCGAAGCCTTCGGGTGGCTGGTTGTGTCCAAGCAACCTCAGCACTTCGGTAGCGGCGCTGACGAGGTTGGTTCCTGGGCCGAAAATACCCTGGACGCCTGCGTCGCGCAGGAACTGATAATCCTGGGCGGGAATGACACCGCCCGCAATCACCTTGATGTCCGATCGACCGGCGTCCCGCAGATGGCCGATCAGCTCGGGGATCAGCGTCTTGTGACCGGCAGCGAGGCTCGAAGCGCCGACAACGTCGACATCGGCCTTGATCGCGAGCTCGGCGGCTTCCTTGGGCGTCTGGAACAACGGCCCCGCAACGACTTCGAAACCGAGGTCGCCGAACGCCGACGACACCAGATTGGCGCCGCGGTCATGGCCGTCCTGACCCATTTTGGCGACCAGCATGCGCGGCTTGCGGCCCTTGCGCTGGCCGATCGCCGTGACGCCATCGATCAGCCCGGTCCAGCGCGGATCCTCGCCATAGGCGCCGCCATAGATGCCCTTCACCGGCGTCGGATTGGTGCCGAACCGGCCGAACACCTCCTCCATAGCCCCGCTGATCTCGCCCAGGGTGGCGCGCTGGCGCGCGCACTCGACAGCCAGGCCGAGCAGATTGTCCTTGCCGCGCGCGCCTGCGGTCAGCGCATCGAGCGCAGCCCGGCATTTCGCTTCGTCGCGACCGGCCTTCACCTTTTCGATCCGGCGGATCTGCGCCTCGCGCACCGCGACATTGTCGACGTCGAGGATGTCGATCGGGTCTTCCTGGGCGAGCTTATATTTGTTGACGCCGACGATGACCTCTTCGACCCGGTCGATCCGCGCGGCCTTGGCGGCTGACGCCTCCTCGATCATCGCCTTCGGCCAGCCGGCGGCGACCGCCTTGGCCATGCCCCCTTCGGCTTCGACTTTCTCGATGATCGCCCAGGCCTTGTCGACAAGCTCCTGGGTAAGGCTTTCGACATAATAGGAGCCGCCGAGCGGATCGACGACCTTGGTCATCCCCGTTTCTTCCTGGATGACGATCTGGGTGTTGCGCGCGATACGGGCGGAAAAGTCGGTCGGCAGCGCGATCGCCTCATCGAGGGCGTTGGTGTGGAGCGATTGGGTGCCGCCCAGCATCGCCGCCATCGCCTCGATCGTCGTACGCATGACGTTATTGTACGGATCCTGCTCGGTGAGCGAAACGCCCGAGGTCTGGCAATGGGTGCGCAGCATCTTCGAGCGCTCGTCCTTGGCGCCGAGGTTCGTCATCACCCGGTGCCACAGCACGCGCGCGGCCCGCAGCTTCGCGATCTCCATGAAGAAATTCATGCCGATCGCGAAAAAGAAGCTGAGCCGTCCGGCGAAGGCATCGATGTCGAGCCCCGAAGCGACGCCATATTTCACATATTCCATGCCGTCGGCGATGGTGAAGGCGAGCTCCTGGACCTGCGTCGCCCCGGCCTCCTGCATGTGGTAGCCTGAGATCGAGATCGAGTTGAATTTGGGCATGTTCTTCGAGGTATAGGCGAAGATGTCCGAGATGATCCGCATGCTCGGCTCGGGCGGGTATATATAGGTGTTGCGGACCATGAACTCCTTGAGGATGTCGTTCTGGATGGTCCCGTCGAGCTGTGCCTGCGCAACGCCCTGCTCCTCGCCCGCGACAATGAAGAAGGCGAGGATCGGGATCACCGCGCCGTTCATCGTCATCGACACCGACATCTGATCGAGGGGAATGCCGTCGAACAGGATCTTCATGTCGTCGATCGTGTCGATCGCGACGCCGGCCTTGCCGACGTCGCCCGTCACGCGCGGATGATCGCTGTCATAGCCGCGATGGGTCGCGAGGTCGAAGGCGACCGACAGGCCCTTCTGCCCGGCCTTCAGGTTGCGATGATAGAAGGCGTTCGATTCCTCGGCAGTCGAAAAGCCGGCATATTGGCGGATCGTCCATGGACGCCCGGCGTACATCGAAGCGCGCACGCCGCGGGTGAACGGCGCGAAGCCGGGAAGGCCGGGATCGATATCGGCAATGTCCTCCGCGGTGTAGAGCGGCTTGACCGCGATGCCCTCCGGCGTCCGCCAGGTCAGATCCTTGCCCTTGACCTCTTTGGCGGCGGCGGCTTGCCATGTGGCCAGATCGGGCTCTTTGTCGCGCATCTGCAGCTTCCTTGACGCTGAACTCAATGATGGCTGGCGCCGGGATCATTAGGGCCGCCGGGCGACTCCATGATCTCGGTGAGAACGCCGCCCATGTCCTTGGGGTGGACGAAGAAGATCAGCGTGCCATGTGCGCCGATCCGCGGCTCCCCGATGACCTTGGCGCCTTTGCCCTCGAACCAGGCCTTGGCGGCGTGGATATCGGGCACCTCATAGCAGATATGATGCTGCCCTCCTGCGGGATTCTTCGCCAGGAAAGCGTGGATCGGCGATTTCTCGCCGAGCGGCTCGATCAGCTCGATCTGGCTGTTGGGCGTATCGACGAAGCAGACCTTGACGCCTTGCGCGGGTAGCTCGAACGGCTCGCCGATCTTCTCAGCACCCATGATGTCGCGCCAGAACGGAATCGCGTCGGCCATCGACGATGTCGCGATTCCCACATGGTTGAGCCGCCCCAACTTCATCACACCCGCTCCAGGATCAATGCGATACCCTGACCGCCGCCGACGCACATCGTCGCGAGACCGTATCGGCCGCCGGTGCGCTGCAGCTCGTAGATGAGCTTGACGGCGATGATCGCGCCGCTCGCGCCGACCGGATGGCCAAGCGAAATGCCACTGCCGTTGGGATTGACCTTGGCGGGATCGAAGCCGAGCTCGCGCGCGACCGCGCAACTCTGTGACGCGAACGCTTCATTCGCCTCGATCACGTCAATCTGATCGAGCCTCAGCCCCGCGCGCTTGAGCGCGACCGGCACCGCCTTGACCGGCCCGATGCCCATTAAGCTCGGCTCGACGCCCGCATAGCCCCAGCCGATGATCTTCGCCAAGGGCTTCAGCCCCTTGGCATCGACCGCCGCTTGCGAGGCGAGCACGAGGGCCGCGGCACCGTCGTTGATGCCCGATGCGTTGCCGGCGGTCACCGACCCCGCCTTGTCGAACGCCGGACGCAGCTTCGCCATGTCCTCGACCGTCGCGTCGGGGCGAACATGCTCGTCGGTCTTGAACTCGACCACACCCTTGCGGGTTTTGACCTCGACCGGAAGGATTTGGCCATCGAAACGGCCCTCGGCCTGGGCGCGCGCGGCGCGTTTGTGGCTTTCCACCGCGAGCGCATCCTGATCGGCGCGGCTGATCTGATATTTAGTCGCCACATTCTCGGCGGTGATACCCATGTGGTAACCCTCGAACGGGTCGCTGAGCACGCCGATCATCGCGTCGATGCCGGTCATGTCGCCCATCTTGGTGCCCCAGCGGCTGCCTTTCAACACGTGCGGCGACTGGCTCATGCTTTCGGTGCCGCCGGTAACGACGACCTCGGCCTCGCCGAGCGTGACGAGCTGCGCCCCCGATACGATCGCCTGCATGCCGGAGGCACACAACCGGTTGACGGTAAGCGCGGGCGCCTCGACCGGGATGCCGGCATTGACCGCGGCGATCCGTGCGACATAGGAATCGCGCGGTTCGCTCGGGATCGCCTGGCCCAGCACGACGTGCTGGGCGTCGCTCGGTTCCAATCCCGAACGGCGCAGCGCCTCCGCGATCACGAGCGTACCCAGATGCGCGGGCGCGACATCCTTCAGCGTACCGCCAAAATCGCCAATTGCGGTGCGCACCGCTCCGACGATCAGGACATCCGATAGATCAGCCATTACCATAAACCTTATCAGAGCGGGATATTATCGTGTTTCTTCCACGGGTTTTCGAGTTGCTTGTTCCGTAGCTTGCGCAATCCGACCGCGATCCGCTTGCGGGTCGAATGCGGCATGATCACCTCGTCAATGAAGCCCTTCGACGCCGCCACGAACGGGTTGGCGAAACGATCCTCATATTCCTTCGTGCGTTCGGCGATCTTCTGCGGATCGTCCATATCTTTGCGGAAGATGATCTCGACCGCGCCCTTGGCCCCCATCACCGCGATTTCTGCGGTCGGCCAGGCATAGTTAAGATCGCCGCGCAAATGCTTCGAGCTCATGACGTCGTAGGCGCCGCCATAAGCCTTACGCGTGATGACGGTAATCTTGGGAACGGTTGCCTCGCCATAGGCGAAGAGCAGCTTGGCGCCATGCTTGATAATGCCGTTATGCTCCTGCGCGGTGCCGGGCAGGAAACCGGGCACGTCGACGAAGGTGATGATCGGAATGTCGAACGCATCGCAGAAGCGGACGAAGCGCGCCGCCTTCTTCGACGACGCTATGTCGAGGCAGCCGGCGAGCACCAGCGGCTGGTTGGCGACGATGCCGACCGGGCGACCCTCGACACGGGCGAAACCGACCACGATGTTGGCGGCATGGTTCGGCTGAACCTCGAAGAAGTCGCCCTCGTCGACGACCTTGTTGATCAGCTCCTTGATGTCATAGGGCTTGGTCGCGCTGTCGGGGATCAGCGTGTCTAGGCTGGGTTCGACGCGGTCGAACGGATCGTCGGTCGGGCGGACCGGCAGCTCGTGACGGTTCGACAGCGGCAGGAAATCGACGAAGTCGCGAACCGATAGCAGCGCTTCGATGTCATTCTCGAAAGCGTTGTCGGCGACCGAGGTCTTGGTGGTGTGGGTGACTGCGCCGCCCAACTCCTCCTGCGTCACCACCTCGTTGGTGACGGTCTTCACGACGTCGGGGCCGGTCACGAACATGAACGAGCTGTCCTTCACCATGAAGATGAAGTCGGTCATCGCCGGCGAATAGACGGCGCCACCGGCGCAGGGTCCCATGATGACGCTGATCTGGGGGATGACACCCGAAGCGAGAATGTTGCGCTGGAACACCTCGGCATAGCCGGCGAGCGAAGCGACGCCCTCCTGGATGCGCGCACCGCCCGAATCGTTCAGGCCGATGACCGGCGCGCCGACCTTCATCGCCATGTCCATGATCTTGCAGATCTTGACCGCGTGCCGTTCGCTCAGCGCGCCGCCATAGACGGTGAAGTCCTGGCTGAACACGAAGACGAGCCGGCCATTGATCGTGCCTGAGCCGGTAACGACGCCGTCGCCCGGGATATGCTCCTTCTCCATGCCGAAATCGGTGCAGTTATGCTCGACATACATGTCATATTCTTCGAAGGAATCGGCATCGAGCAGCACTTCGACCCGTTCGCGCGCGGTCAGCTTGCCCTTTCGGTGCTGCGCCTCGACGCGCTTTTCACCGCCCCCCGACCGGGCGGCGGAGCGTTTCTCTTCGAGCTTCTGCAGGATCGCCAGCATCTGGGCACTATGCTCCCTTGATTCTTCGTGGCGGCCCCCTTTCCAAGCTTTTGCGGATAAGGCAAATGTGAATTTGCGGATTTGCGAATGAGACATCCGCAAATAAAGGCGCGCTTGCGCCGCCAAAGGGCTTCATGTGGAGGGAAAATGGCCAGACGCGCCTCCTCGCGTCTCTTCGCGGGACATGAGGTCAAGGCTCTTCGCCGGCGCGCCGGGCTCGGCCAGGCGGCGATGGCGGCACGGGTCGGCCTGTCGGTTTCCTATCTTTCACAACTGGAGAATGACGACCGGCCGCTGACCCCGGCGGTGATCGAGGCTTTCGTCCGTGCCTTCCCAATCGACTGGAAGGTGGCGCAATCTGGCGAAGCCGAGCGACGGCTGGCCGGTCTGCGGGAGGCGTTCGCCGATCCGTTGTTTCCGCCGGAGGCGATGGCGGCCTCCGCCGTCCACCGCGTCGCGGAGCAGCAGCCGCTGTTTGCCGATCATTTCATCCGGCTGCACGACGCTTACCGCCGCGCTGGCGAGCGCCTCCTGCTTGTCGACGACCGCATCGCCAGCGGTGTGCCGGGCGACGACCGACTGCCTTGGGAGGAGGTTCGCGACTGGTTTCATGAAGCCGGCAACTATGTCGACCGGCTCGACCGCGCCGCAGAGGCGCTCGCGCATGAGTTTTACGCGGAGCCGCTGGCGGACGCACTGATCGGTCACGCGCTCAAGGCGCGTCACGGCGTCGACGTCGTCACCGCTGCCGACGACGGCGGGATGCTGCGGCGTTTCGATCGTTCACGTGGGCTGTTGCTGATCGGCGCCGCCCAGCCGCCCGAAACGCGGCGGTTCATGATGGCACACCAACTCGTACAGCTTCAGTTCGAGCGCGAGATTGGCGAGGTCGCCGAAAACGCCTCGTTGCGATCGCCCGAGGCGCGGCGCCTGCTCGCGGTCGGCCTCGCAAATTACGCGGCGGGGGCGTTGCTGATGCCCTATGCGCGCTTCCGCGAGACGGCGCGGTCGTTACGTCACGACATCGATCGGATCGGCCAGCGCTTCGGCGTAAGCTTCGAGCAGGCCTGCCACCGCTTGTCGACGCTGCAGCGCCCCGCCGAGCGCGGCATCCCGTTCTTCTTCTGCCGGGTCGACATGGCTGGCAACATCACCAAGCGGCATTCGGCAACGCGACTGCAGTTCGCCCGGTTCGGCGGCGCCTGCCCCTTGTGGATCGTCCATGAGGCGGTCGCGATCCCCGATCGCATTCTGGTACAGCTCGCCGAGATGCCGGATGGGGTTCGCTATGTCTCGATGGCCAAGGGCCTGGTCAAGCCTTCGGGATCCTTCACCCGCGCACCGCGCCGCTACGCGGTGGCGCTCGGCTGCGAGATCGAGCATGCGCGCGACTTCATCTATGCCGATGCGCTCGACGTGGCGAAGCTCGGTGCGGCCACTCCGATCGGAATCTCGTGCCGGCTATGCCCCCGCCAAAATTGCGATCAACGGGCTTTTCCGCCTGCCGGCCGCGCGATCACCGTCGACCCCGACCGGCGGGATGTGGTGCCTTATCGCGTCGCATAGGCAGGACAGGCCGGACTGAAAGGATGCCGATCGGCGTCGGCGCTGACGCCCGCGGCGAATCGTAAGGCCAAGCGCCTTTCCGAAGGCGTTCCGAAGCCCGATTCAACCGGAAAATATCGATCATCCGGCGAAAAAACACCCGAAGCTGAATACCGCTCTGGACACTAGGTGATTGATTTAACAGAATTTCACAAATGATAACCATCTATTTTTTTGCAATTCGCCCCTTTTCATTGTAAAGCGGAGATTAAGGACGGCTGTTTTGTCCTCGTAGCGTTTTGGGGGTTGTTGGGGCGATGCGTAAGCCTGTCATCCTGGCCGGTATATTCGCGGCCATCGGTATCGCCAGTGCGACGCCGTTCGTCATGTCCGATAAAGACAGCCACGATAACGTGGACATATCCGCCATCGTCAAGTCCATCGCCGGTGTCGGCGAGGATGAAGGCCAAGCTGATTCGGGCTCGGCCGATATGGTCGCCGGCGCACCGAGCAGCGTTGGACAATCGGACGATACGGCTCCGCCGTCGTCGGCGCAGATGGCGTCCGCGTCCGATGACGCGGCAGGCGAAGAGGCGGAGCGATTCGAGCCTTTCCTGATCGACGGCATGGAATATGCCGAAGGCAGCAATGCGGACGTCACGGCCGCTCAGCTGGCGGACGCCGGCGATGGAAGCAGTCTCGCGCCGAGCGTCGAGAATGATAATGGCGGCAGCGGCAGTACCGGCGGCGCCCGCGCGTTCAGCGCCGGCTTTATGGCCGGTGGAGGCGGCGGCGGCGGTTCGACCGGCAATCCCGGACCGCCTTCCGGCTCAGACGGCGGCGGCCAATGGGAGTTCTGGCAGGACAAGCAGGATCCGATGTTCCGGCTGGCACGCCCGACCGACGAGACCGGGGACGACACCGGCACGCCCTCCGATGGCGGTCCGACCACGCCGCTGTTCGACGATCCGGCTGGCCCGGTCACCGACAAGCCGGGTCCGGGCGGGGGGCCGACCGACGATACCGGCCCGACGGGAGCCGTGCCGGAGCCCGCCAGCTGGATGATGCTGCTGATCGGGTTCGGCGCCATCGGCTCGGCCTTGCGCTTGCGCAACGCCCGAAAATTGGCGGCTGCCCCCGCCGCCTGAGAAGCGTCGCCCCGCCTGTCGGCTGCGACCCGTGCAGCCAAGCGAATGAAGCCGACACAGTCGCCATTCGCGCCAACCGGTTTCGAATGCCGGACGAATGATGCGCTTGGCCCGCGTGCCCAAACGTTCCGGCCCACGAGCAGTAGCAGCACCGGAGCCGCAACGATGACCTCGCGCAATATGACCGGCCTGTTGCCATTGCCCGAGGTGAGCGCGGGGTTTCGCTCCGCTACTCTTTCCGATGTCCTCCACCGTTTGGCATTCGGGGCGATCGGCTGGCCGTGGCTTCTCTACAGCCTATGGGGCGGAACCAGGACCGACAAAGCGCGGCTGATCGACCGGGTCGGGCTTCGTCCCGATGCCCTGCCCCATCTCGGGAGCTGGAAGGCGGATACCGGCTTTCTCCATCGCATCGTGGATGTGGTCGAGGCGTTGCAGCCCCGGACGGTGGTCGAGCTCGGCGCCGGCGCGTCCTCACTTGTTTGCGCGCGCGCACTCGAACTCAATGGTGGCGGGCGGCTGATCAGCTATGACCAGCATGCCGGTTTCGTCCGGGCAGTCGCGGGCTGGCTCGCCGACGAGGGAGTCGCCGCCGACCTGCGGCATGCGCCGCTGACCCGGTCGGTTACCGGCTGGCCGGGCCGCTGGTATGCCCTGACCGATCTTCCCAAACAGATCGATCTGCTCATCATCGATGGTCCGCCCTGGACCGTGCACCCGCTCGTTCGAGGCGCGGCTGAATCGCTGTTCGACCGGCTGGCGCCGGGCGGGGTGATCCTGCTCGATGATGCCGCCCGGCCTGGGGAGCGCGTCATCGCCCGGCGTTGGCGTCGTTCGCATCCGGATATCGCGTTCGACCGGCTGCCCGGCGGCACGAAAGGAACACTGGTCGGGCGCAAGGCCGGCGCCGCTGCTCGATTCCGGTAGCCGTGACCTTCTCCGCGCCGGCCGATCCATAAATGTCGGCCGACGCGAGCAGCGGCGACGGTGAGGCTAACGCCTGATCAGGCCTTCTTCAGATGCCGGCGGCCGAGCAGCTCGGCGATCTGGACGGCATTGAGGGCTGCGCCCTTGCGGAGATTGTCCGAAACGCACCAGAGAACGAGGCCGTTCTCAACCGTCGGGTCCTCGCGGACGCGGCTGACAAAGGTCGCGAACTCGCCCACACATTCGACCGGGGTCACGTAGCCGCCGTCCTCGCGCTTGTCGACGAGCATGACGCCCGGCGCCTCGCGCAGGATCTTCTGCGCATCTTCGGCCGACAGTTCATTCTCCAGCTCGATGTTGATCGCCTCGGAATGGCCGACGAAAACGGGCACGCGGACACAGGTGGCGGTGACCTTCACCTTGGGGTCCATGATCTTCTTGGTCTCGACGACCATCTTCCACTCTTCCTTGGTGTAGCCGTCGTCGAGAAACTTATCGATGTGCGGGATCACGTTGAAGGCGATCTGCTTGGTGAACTTCTTCGGTTCGGCCCGGTCTCCGACGAAGATGTTGCGGCTTTGCTCGAACAGCTCGTCCATGCCCGCCTTGCCGGCTCCCGAGACCGACTGATAGGTCGAGACGACGATGCGCTTGATCGTCGCGGCGTCGTGGAGCGGCTTCAGCGCCACGACCATCTGCGCGGTCGAGCAATTGGGATTGGCGATGATATTCCGCTTCTTATAGCCGTCGATCGCCTCCGGGTTCACCTCCGGCACGATCAAGGGGACGTCGGGATCCATCCGGTACAGCGACGAATTGTCGATCACCGTGCAGCCCGCGGCGGCGGCCTTCGGCGCATAGATGGCGGTCGCATCCGAGCCGATAGCGAACAGGGCGATATCCCAGCCGGACCAGTCGAAATGCTCGATGTTCTGGACCTTGTAGGTCTTCCCGGTCTCACCGAACTCGATCATGTCACCCTGGCTGCGGGCCGAGGCGACCACCGCCAGATCGTCGAGCGGGAATTCACGCTCGGCGAGAATGTTCAGCATCTCGCGGCCTACATTGCCGGTGGCACCCGCGACGACGACACGATAGCCCATTTTTCATTCCTCATTATCGTCATCCCCGCGAAGGCGAGGATCCATGGTATCTGACGCTCGAACCTTGGCCGGATCGGAAGTCACGGCTTCCCGCCTGCGCGGGAATGACGGACGTGGTTGTGATCAATAAGCAAACGGCCGGTCTCCCGTGGGAGCCGGCCGCTTGCGAGGTCTTTTTCGGAAGGTCTGGTCTCAGGCTTCCTGGGCCTCGGTGGCCGGGCGGTTGTCGCGGCGCTCCGCAATACGGGCCGATTTGCCGCGCCGGCCGCGCAGATAATAGAGCTTGGCGCGACGGACGACGCCCTTGCGGACGACCTCGATCGAATCGATATTCGGCGAATAGAGCGGGAAGACACGCTCGACGCCCTCGCCGAACGAGATCTTGCGCACCGTGAAGGACGAACCCATGCCCTTGTTCGCACGGGCGATGCAAACGCCCTCATAGGCCTGGACGCGGGTGCGCTCGCCTTCGACGACCTTGACGCCGACCTTCAGCGTATCGCCGGGGCGGAAGTCGGGAATCGACTTGGCTTCCTTGAACTTGGCAATCTGCTCGGCTTCGAGCTGCTGGATGAGGTTCATGCTCATCGCTCCTTCTTCTGTCGCCGCGCACCAGAGGGAGACTGGTCCCGAGCGCCCTCATGGCGCTCCCAAAGGTCCGGCCTCCTTAGCCTTGTATCGGTCTCGGCCATGGCCTTGCGCCATGCCTCGATCTTCGCATGATCCCCAGATCGCAGCACTTCGGGGATCGCGCGCCCTTCCCACTCGGCAGGTCGGGTATAATGCGGATATTCGAGAAGCCCGCTTTCGAAGCTCTCGTCGTTGCCGCTATCGGGCGCGCCCATTACGCCGGGAAGCAGGCGAATGCAAGCGTCGAGCAGGGTCAAAGCGCCGATTTCGCCCCCTGAAAGGATGTAATCGCCGATCGAAACCGGCTCGATTGGCCGCGCCTCGAACAGCCGCTCGTCGATCCCCTCGAATCGCCCGCAGAGAATCGTGACGCCGGCGCCTGCCGCAAGCTCGCGCACCCGCGCCTGGGTAAGCGGCCGCCCCCGCGGCGTCATCGCCAGCAGAGGCGCGTCGGGCTGCCGCTCCAGCGCGTGGTCGACCGCGCGCGCCAGCACGTCGGCACGCATCACCATCCCCGCGCCACCGCCCGCCGGCGTGTCGTCAACCGACTTGTGCCGGTCGGTGGCGAAATCGCGGATCTGGATGGGATCGCACGACCACTTCCCCTCGGCGAGCGCGCGGCCGGCGAGCGAGGCGCCGAGCGGGCCCGGGAACATCTCGGGATAGAGGGTGAGGATGGTGGCGGTGAAGGTCATCTTGCGCTGCGGTGGCGCAGAAGCCACATCGTTACGACGGTAGCGACCGGATATATTGTGCCGGCATAGATCAGTGCCGCCATCATGAGGGCCTTCCCCAAACCGCAGTCCACGCACGGCTTTGGGGGTGCCTCGGCTGCAAATATCGCCATTAGCGAAAGCATCGCGATGACCGCCGAAAAGGTAATGCGGAAAGCATGGCATTTGGCAGGATAGGCAAGTTTGGCCAAAACCTTCTCATCGCAAGCCCTATCGCACCCGCGATAACGACCGGAAAGAGCACCAGGAAGAGCAGAACGAAAACGTCAGCCATCAATCGTCCAGTTCTCGACCCTGAGACGAGGCAGGTCGAGAAAGTCTCGTTCATTAGCGGTGACGAGCGTCAACCCCAGCGACAGGGCGTGGGCACCGATCAACCGGTCATAGCTGCCGCGCTTGAATGACAGCGTCACATAGCTCTCGGCAGCAGCGCGATCGAAGGGCAAAACCGTCACCAACGCGAAGAAAATTTCCGCGCGCGCCGCCTCGTCTGATGAGCGCATTCCCATCATGACTTCCGCAAAAACAATCGCGGAGGTGACCAATTCGCCGGGAGCATGGCTTTCAACACGGCGGCGCACGGCGTCGGAAGCGCCCTTCAGAACATAGATGCAGATATTCGAGTCGAGCAGGAAAAGAGGATCAGCCACGGGGAAGCAGTTTCCCCTCCCAATCCAGCTCGCGTTCCTCGAACAGGCGATCTTCCGGTGTCAGCAATTTGAGACCAGGGATCGAACCATAGATACCGGTAAGATCGATCTTCCTCGGAGGCTCGTCGACACGCTTGAAGCTGAATTCGCCCCGCTCCTCTCGGACAATGACCTCGGTACCTTCTTTCAGGCCAAGCGCCTTCGGCAGGCGCAGCGCCACCGAATTGCCTGACTTGAAGACCTTCGCGCGATATTCGCTCATGACCGACTCCGTATATACGCAATGTATATACTCAATTTCCGAGCGGCTTACAACACCCGTCGCGCGACAATATCCGTGCATAGCGCCAGCAGGGCGCCCGCCACGGCCAGCATAGCGAGCAGCGAGCCCCATCCGCCGATCATGAAGGCGTCGCCCGTCGACAGCAGCAGGCCGAACACCACGAGCGGTGGCACGATCACCTGTATCGCCGCGCTAATCACGCGCAGGCGCGGCGGCAGGCCGCGTTTGCGGGTGCGGACCACGCCATAGGCGATGATCACGAGGTAGAGACTGCCGAACAGCAGGAAGAGCGTGGTCAGGTTCATTCGGCGAACTCCGGGTCGATCAGCAGCCGGTCGGGCTCGACCGTCACCGCCCTGGCGACGGGGACCATGAAGCGCTTGCCGTCGGGCTTCTCGATCTCGAGCACGTCGCCCGCGCCGAAATCCTCGACGAGGACGGCGGTGCCGATCGTCTCGCCGTCGACGAGGCAGGGCAGACCGATCAGGTCGATATGATAATATTCGCCCTCGGCCAGCGGCGGCAGCGCCGAGCGCGGCACGCCGAGCTGGGTACCGCGCAGCGCTTCGGCAGCGTTGCGATCGGCGATCTCGGCAAAGCGGGCGACCGCGCCGTTGGAGCCGGCGCGGATCGACGTCAGCGTGAAGCTTCGTCCGGCGCCGTGGAGCACCGGGTAAGCCGAGAGATTTTCGCTGAAGAGCTTGAGGCGGACCTCGCCCGTCACGCCATGCGCGCCGATGATGGCGGCCAGCGTGACGATGCGATCTTCGCTCATGCCGGTGCTCAGCCCTGAGCTTCTTCCTCTGCTGCAGGAGCCTCTTCGGCCACCGCTTCCTCGGCCGGAGCTTCGGCCGCGGCTTCCTCAGCCACAACCTCTTCCTCGACCGGCGCCTTGGCGGCTTCCTCGGCAGCGGCGAGCTTTGCCGCGCGCTCCTCGACGCGCTCCTTGGCCTTCTCGCCCGGCTCGCCCTTCTTCGGATTGTTCCGGGCGGTGCGCTCCTTGACACCCGCGGCGTCGAGGAAGCGGGCCACGCGATCGGTCGGCTGCGCGCCGACCGAGAGCCAATGCCTGGCGCGATCGGCGTCGATCTGAACGCGATTGGCATCATCCTTGGCGAGGAGCGGGTTATACGAACCGATCTTCTCGATGAAGGCGCCATCGCGCGGCGACCGCGAGTTGGCGACAACGATGCGGTAATAAGGGCGCTTCTTGGCGCCGCCACGGGCGAGACGGATGGAAACGGACATTCAGGTGTTCCTTTCTACTATTCGATCAGTTCAATCAGCGCTTCTTGAGGAAATTCTCGAAGCCGGGCGGCAGGCCTTGCGGATTGCCGGGAAGGCCGGGCAGGCCGCCGCCGGGGCCGGACATCGGCGGCATCCCGCCGGGACCACCCCCGCCGAGCATTCCGCCGAGGCCGCCGCCACCGCCGCCGAGCAGCCCCGCGAGGCCCTTGAGGCCGCCCATCTTCTTCATCTTCTTCATCACGGTCGACATCTCCTGATGCATCTTCAGGAGCTTGTTGACGTCCTGCACCGTGGTGCCGGATCCCTTGGCGATACGGATCTTGCGCTTCGCGTTGATGATCTCGGGCTTGCCGCGTTCCTTGGGCGTCATCGAACCGATCATCGCATCCATCCGCACCAGCACGCGATCGTCGGCCGCGCCCGAGGCCATCGCCTGCTTGACCTGCTTGACGCCGGGCAGCATCGCCGCGAGCCCCGAAAGCCCGCCCATGCGCGTCATTTGGTTGAGCTGGCTCCGCAGGTCGTTCATGTCGAACAGGCCCTTGGCCATCCGCGCCGCGAGCGCCTCGGCCTCCTCGACCTTGATCGTCTCGGCGGCCTTTTCGACGAGGCTGACGACGTCGCCCATGCCGAGAATGCGGCCGGCGACGCGGCTCGGCTGGAACAGCTCGATGCCCTCCAGCTTCTCACCGGTGCCGACAAACTTGATCGGCTTGCCGGTGACGGCGCGCATCGACAGCGCCGCGCCGCCGCGCGCATCGCCGTCCATCCGCGTCAGCACCACGCCGGTCAACGCGACCTGATCGGAGAAACTCTTGGCGACGTTGACTGCGTCCTGGCCGGTGAGCGCATCGACGACGAGCAATATCTCGTCGGGCTCGGAGACGGCGGCGACCGCCTTCATTTCCTCCATCAGCGCCTGGTCGACGTGGAGCCGGCCGGCCGTGTCGAGGATCAGCACGTCGTAGCCCTGAAGCTTGGCGGCCTGGAGTGCGCGCCGGGCGATGTCGACCGGCTGCTGGCCGGCGACGATCGGCAATGTCGCGACCGAAGCCTGGGTGCCGAGCGTGGCGAGCTGCTCCTGCGCGGCCGGGCGGTTGACGTCGAGCGACGCCATCATCACCTTTTTGCGGTCCTTCTCGGTCAGCCGCTTGGCGATCTTGGCGGTCGTCGTCGTCTTGCCCGAACCCTGCAGGCCGACCATCATCACGATCGCCGGCGGAGTGACCTCGAGCTGCAGATCCGACGCCTCCGCGCCGAGCATCTCGACGAGTGCGTCGTGGACGATCTTGACGACCTGCTGGCCCGGGGTGACCGAGCGCAGCACATTCTGGCCGACCGCCTGCTCGGTCGCCTTCTCGACGAACTCGCGGACGACCGGCAGCGCGACATCGGCTTCGAGTAGCGCGATCCGCACCTCGCGCATTGCCTCGCGCACGTCCGATTCGGAAAGTGCGCCGCGGCCGCGCAGGCGGTCAAAGACCCCTCCCAGCCTTTCGCTCAGACTTTCGAACATGCTTCACTCCCGCTGCGCCGAAACGCCGATACCGCTGCCTTCACAAACACAAAAACGCCAACGACGCCGGCGGGCGAAACCTCGCCGGCCAGCGTGCATCCGTGGACGCCTTCAATGCTTTTGCTGTCTGTAAGACGCGGCCGCCTTTAGCGGGATCGCCGCGATAAAGCAATTTCAGTTTGGTCGCTGGTGCGGATCACGCTTTGCGAAGCCTGAGACGATGCCTTGCATACGGCTCGAAGAAGGTGCCCGGGATCGTCGCTGAATTTCCAATCCGCAATTTTCGCCGCACTTTCCGTCGCGGCCGCGCCGAAAAAAGTTGGCGCGGATGTCGCCCATTAAAGAGTTGGCAACCCTCACCTCGCTATTTCTCCGGGACAGGGTCATCGGAGCAGGCAATGGATTTCATCGCGGCGGAGGAAGGTTCGCAAGCGCCTTCCCCGACGGACAGGCGTGACATTCAGGCCGCCGGCATAACCGTTGCCGCGATCTTGCTCGTCCTGACATCGGGCTGGACGGCATTCGCCACCGCCTTCGGGCTCGGCGGCCGCCCCGCGACCGACAATGACCATGTGCTGATCTCGGCGTTACTGCTCAACCTGGCGCTGATGCTGCTGGGCTGGGGTCGCTACCGTGCACTCAAGCGCGAAGTCGCGCTGCATCGCACCGCCGAGGCGCAGGCCCGCGCCCTCGCGACCCGCGATCCCCTGACCGGCCTGCTCAACCGACGGGCGCTGAGCAGCCGCGGCGGCCGCATGATCGAGGCGGCGGCGCGCGAACATCAGGCCGTGGCCATGCTCACCATCGACCTCGACCATTTCAAATCGGTCAACGATCTGCACGGCCATGGCGCAGGCGACATGTTGCTGCGTGCCGCTTCGGAGGCCATCGCCCGGCCGCTACCCCCGTCGGCGATAGCGGCCCGGCTCGGTGGCGACGAATTCGCCTGCGCCTTCTCGTTCGACCCGGACGCGCCATCGGTCGTCGACGATGTCGCCGACGCCATCCTGACCCGGCTCGGCCAGCCATTCATGATTGAGGGTATCCAGGCGCATATCGGCGCGTCGATGGGCATCGCACAGACCGGCGAGGGCTGCCGTACGATCGATACGCTGATGCGCCGGGCGGACATCGCGCTCTATGCCGCCAAGCGCGGCGGTCGCAATCAGCGGGCGTGGTTCGACATGAGCATGGAGAATGAGCTGGAGCTGCGGAACGAGATCGAGCTCGGCTTGCGCGCCGGAATTCCGGCCGGCCAGATCCTCCCCTTTTTCGAGCCGCAGGTGAAGCTCGCGACGGGCGAGATCATCGGCTTCGAACTGCTGGCCCGCTGGGACCATCCCGAACTTGGCATACTCGAACCGGCGATCTTCATCCCGATCGCCGAGGAATCCGGGCTGATCGGCGAGCTGTCGATGACGGTGATCCGCTCCGCCGTCGAGGAGGCCCGGCTGTGGGACCCGAAATTGGGGCTGAGCGTCAACATCAGCGCGACGCAGATGCGCGATCCCTGGCTGGCGCAGAAGATGGTCAAGCTGATCACCGAAGCCGGCTATCCAGCCGAGCGTCTCGAGGTGGAGATCACCGAGGCGGCCTTGTTCGAGAATCTGGGCGTCTCCCGATCGATCCTCGCGAGCCTCAAGAACCAGGGCATCCGTATCGCCCTCGACGATTTCGGCACGGGCTATTCCAGCCTGACCCATTTGCGCGCGCTGCCCCTCGACCGGATCAAGATCGACCGCAGTTTCGTGGCCCGCATGGCCGGAGATGCCGAGGCCGCGGCGTTGGTCCGGACGATCATCTCGCTTAGCGACAGCCTCGGCATCGCGGTCATGGCCGAGGGCGTTGAAACCGCCGAGGTCGCGGCGCTGCTCGGCGAGATGCAGTGCGAGACCGTTCAGGGCTGGCATTTCGGCCGCGCCGCGCCGGCGCGCACCACGCGCGCCCTGCTGGCCGAGCGGGGACTGCTCGTCGTCGCCACGCCCACCGCCGTCGCCGGTGATGTCGTGGCCGCGCGTCAGGGGCTGCGTAAAAGGGGCTGACCCGATTCGCCCTGACGGACGCAGGCGGTGAGCTCTCTGCGAAGCGGACGGACAAAGGCCCTCCCCATGGACTTCGCCCGCCCCGCACCCTAGATCGCGCGCGATGCAGATCCGCTTTCACAAGATGCACGGTCTCGGCAATGATTTCGTCGTGATCGATGCGCGCCAGACTCCGGTCGAGATGACCGCGGCGCGCGTGCGTGCGCTCGCCGATCGCAAGACCGGCGTCGGCTGCGACCAGCTGATCCTGCTCGAGGCATCTGCCGTCGCCGACGCCCGCATGCGGATCTTCAATGCCGATGGCGGCGAGGTCGAGGCCTGCGGCAATGCGACGCGCTGCGTCGTGAGCCTGCTCGGCGGACAGGCTCGGATCGAGACGCTGGCCGGGATGCTGGGCGGGGTCAGCGCCGGCAGCGATGTCGCGGTGGACATGGGCAAGCCCAGGTTCGAGTGGGACGCGATCCCCATAGCCTATGCAATGGACACGCTCGCCATGCCGGTCGCCTGGGATGAGCTGGCATCGCCGATGGCGGTCAATGTCGGTAATCCGCACCTGGTCTTCTTCGTGCCCGACGCCGGTGCGGTCGATCTCGATCGTCTCGGCCCGCGGATCGAGACCGATCCGCTCTTCCCGGCGCGGATAAATGTCAATGTCGCGACGGTGGTGGACCGCGGGCATATCCGGCTGCGCGTCTGGGAGCGCGGCGTGGGATTGACCGACGCGTGCGGCACCGGCGCATGTGCGACCGCGGTTGCCGCAATCCGCGCCGGGCTCGTCGACGCGCCGGTCGAGGTGGCGCTGCCGGGGGGGGCGCTGACCATCGACTGGGCACCAGACAAGGCGATCGTCATGACCGGTCCCGCTACCCATGTCTTCACCGCGGAAGCCGATCTGGACGCCTTTGGATGAGTGGCCCGGAACTGATCACGCTCGGCTGTCGCCTGAACATCGTCGAAAGCGAGACGATGAGGGTGCTCGCGGCCGATCAGGATGACCTCATCATCATCAACAGCTGCGCGGTCACGTCCGAGGCGGTCAAGCAGGCGCGCCAGGCGATCCGGCAGGCGGCGCGCCGCCGGCCCGGTGCGCGGATCGTCGTCACGGGCTGCGCGGCGCAGATCGATCCCGCAAGCTTCGCCGCGATGCCGGAGGTCGCCCGCGTCCTCGGCAACGGCGAGAAGATGCGCGCCGAACGCTTCGCGTTCGAGCCAGGGGAGCGGGCGGACATCGTCATGTCCGACGTCATGGCACTACGCGAGACGACGCCGCATATGGCCGCCGCCTTCTCGACCCATGCGCGCGCCTTCGTGGAGGTGCAGAATGGGTGCGATCATCGCTGCACTTTCTGCATCATCCCCTTTGGCCGGGGCAACAGCCGCTCGGTTCCCGCGGCCACGGTCGTTGACCGTATCAAGGCGCTGGTCGACGAGGGTCATCAGGAGGTCGTGCTGACCGGGGTGGACCTGACCAGCTATGGCGCCGATCTCTCCGGAGCGCCGACGCTGGGCCTGCTGGTGGAGCGCATATTGACGCAGGTGCCCGCGCTTGGCCGGCTGCGCCTCTCGTCGCTCGATTCGATCGAGATCGACGACCGGCTATTCGCGCTGCTGACCGGCGAGCAGCGGATCATGCCCCATGTCCACCTGTCGCTCCAGGCGGGCGACGACCTGATCCTCAAGCGGATGAAGCGGCGCCACAGCCGCGCTCAGGCCATAGCGCTGGTCGAACGCCTGAAGGCGGCGCGGCCCGAAATCGCGATCGGCGCGGACCTGATCGCCGGCTTCCCGACCGAAGACGACGCCATGGCGGCGAACAGCCTGGCACTGATCGACGAGTGCGACATCGTTTTTGGTCATATCTTTCCGTTCTCGCCGCGCGCGGGCACGCCGGCGGCGCGGATGCCGCAGCTCGACCGGGCCACGGTCCGCCGGCGCGCCGCCGAGCTGCGCGCACGAAGCTTGATCCGGCGTGCGGCGTGGCTCCGGACGCTGGTCGGGACGAGCCAGGCCGTACTCGCCGAGCGGGGCGGCCGGGGCCATGCCCCCAATTTCGCGCATGTCGCGTTCGAGGGGGAAGCGCCCATGCCGGGGAGCATCATTTCCACCATCATCACCGGCCACCACGTCGATGGCCTGACGGGCAGGGCCGCATGAGCGAACCACGCTGGCATGACAAATTGTTCGGTGGGTTCCGCAAGACGTCCGAAAGGCTCGGTGAAAATCTGACCGGCCTCTTCGGCAAGGCCGCGCTCGACCGGGAGACGCTGGACGAGGTCGAGGAGGCGCTGATCGCGTCCGATCTCGGACCCGCGACCGCGGGCCGTATCCGCCAGCGCCTCGAGGGCGAGCTTTTCGACAAGGGGCTCGACGAACGCAAGCTGCGCGAAATCGTGGCGCAGGAGATCGAGAAGGTGCTCGCCCCCGTTGCCAGGCCTCTCGAAATCGAGGCGTTTCCGCGGCCACAGGTCATCCTCGTCATCGGCGTCAACGGATCGGGCAAGACGACGACGATCGCCAAGCTCGCCCACTGGCTGCAGGAGCAGGATTATGCGGTGATGCTGGTTGCCGGCGACACTTTCCGCGCCGCCGCGATCGGCCAGCTCAAGGTCTGGGCAGACCGGATCGGGGTACCGATCATCAGCGGGCAGGAAGGCGGCGATGCGGCGAGCCTGGTCTTCGAAGGTGTGAAGCAAGGCACCGCGAAAGGGATAGACGTTCTGATCGTCGACACCGCCGGCCGCCTCCAGAACAAGAGCGGTTTGATGGACGAACTCGCCAAGATCCGGCGCGTGCTCGGCCGGTTGAACCCGGCGGCTCCGCATGACGTTCTACTCGTACTCGACGCGACGACCGGCCAGAATGCGCTGAGCCAGATCGAGATATTCAAGGAGACCGCAGGCGTGACCGGCCTCGTCATGACCAAACTCGACGGAACCGCACGTGGCGGCGTGCTCGTTGCTGCGTCCGAACGGTACGGCATGCCGGTCCATGCGATCGGCGTCGGCGAGACCATCGACGACCTCAGGCCCTTCGATCCGGGCGAAGTCGCCCGAGCTATCGCGGGACTAGAAGGGATCGGCAGATGAACCAGGCCTCCACCCACTCGGAAGAGCCAGGCACCGGGCTCAAGCTGGCGATCGATCTCGGGCCGCTGTTGATCTATTTCGTGGCCTACTGGCTCACCAAGAACGTCGTCCTGGCAACCGGCATCTTCATGGTCGCGACGGTGGCGGCGCTGGCTGCCTCCTGGCTGAAGACGCGCCGCATCTCCATGATGCTTGCCTTCTCGGCGGTGATGGTGCTGGTGTTCGGCGGCCTGACCGTCTGGCTCCACGATGCGACCTTCATCAAGATGAAGCCGACAATCTATTATGTCATGGTCGCGACCATCCTGGGTTTCGGCCTGTTCACCGGCCGGCAGATGCTGAAGCTGGTGCTCGGGCAGGCTTATCCCGGCCTCAGTGACGCCGGATGGACCAAGCTGACGCGCAACTGGAGCTTGTTCTTCCTCGTCTTGGCGGCCGCCAACGAGCTGGTCTGGCGAACGACCAGTACGGAATTCTGGCTGGGCTTCAAGCTGTGGGGCGCGCTTCCTGCTACTCTGCTGTTCGCGCTCGCCAACATCCCGATGATGATGCGCCACGGGCTTGACACCGACGGCTCGGCGAAGGACGCGCCATTGCCCCCGCAGGGATGAACCCGGAAAACCACCAAATTTAATCAAAGTTTCATGGCACTGTCATCAACGGCTTACCTCCCTTTTACCTCCGGTCGACTAAAGTCGCATGGCAAGGGGAGCACCGATGAGCAGCCAGACCATCCTGTCGACCGACGCCGCGCGCACGCTTGGCGTACCGGTGGAGACCACCGCAATCGGCGAAAGTGAGGAGCCGCGCGCTGTGATCGCGATGTTTCGTGATCGGCCGGCGCTCGAGGCGCTACCGGTCGTCGACGCCGAGAACCGGCCGGTCGGCGCGGTGCTCGAGCGCGACATCCGTTCGATCCTGCTGAATCCGTTCGGGCATGCGCTACTCCAGAATGCGACACTCTATCATCGGCTCGCCGACTTCGTGCGACCGGTGCCCGTCGCCGAGATCGGCGCCGGCCCCGCACGCTTCTTCGAGGCGATCTCGCAAGGCGGCGGCCACGACGCGCTGATCGTAACGGAGAATGGCCGCTTCGCCGGCGTGCTCGGCGGGCGCCAATTGCTGCGCCTGGCGGCTAGCCGCGAAGCCGGCATCGCCGCCCGGCGCGAGGAGCGGCTACGCCAGATCGCCGCCGTTTCCGAAGCTATGCGGCACGAAACGGCGCGTATGGCGCGTGAGATCGGCATCGCCTCGGCGCAGCTCGAGGGCGCCGCACAGCATATGGCCGAGCAGGCCGGAGCGGCCGGAGCGAAGGGTCTATCGGTAATGGCAGCCGCCGCGCAGGCGGCCGACAATGTCGGGGCCATCGCGGCCGAGGGCCATCGCCTTGCGGGCGAGCTCGATGAGCTTGGTCGCGAGGTCGGCGAGGCACGGGCATCGACCGAGCGGGTCGGTGCGCTGATCGAAGCCGGCGGCACGCGGGCCCGCCAACTCGACCAGGCGGCGCATGAGATCGGCGATGTCATCGAGACGATCGACCGCATCGCGCGGAGGATCAACCTGCTGGCATTGAACGCCACGATCGAGGCAGCGCGCGCGGGCGACGCGGGGCGCGGCTTTGCGGTCGTCGCCTCGGAGGTCAAGACGCTCGCGCAGCAGACGCGCGAGGCGGCTGGGCAGATTGGCGACCGGCTGACGAGCTTTCGCAGCGGCGTCAGCAGCGTTGTGACGGGGCAAGGCGCGATCCAGTCGGCGATTCGCACGCTCGAAGCGCTTGCCTCGACGATCGACGAGGCCGTGGCCCGCAACGGCGCGGCAAGCCAGTCGATCAGCGTCGCGGTCCGCGATGCGGCCGATGCCAACGATCATATCCGCAACGAGGCCGCCGACATCAACGCGACAGCTGAGGACACCGTCATCGGATCGGAGGCGATGACCGGCATTGCCCGGTCGCTGAGCCAGGGCGCCGATCGTCTGCAATTCAGGTTCAACCGCTTCCTTGAAGAGATCGCGGACGCGTAGAGCGAGATGGTTGAGTCAGCGGCGATCCGTCAGGCCGCCCTCTGGATCTGATCGCCCTTTGCAAAGACGTCGTCCTCGAGATTCCGCGAGACGAAGTCCCAGTTGATGACCTTGCCGAGCACGGCTTCGGCGAATTCGGGCCGCGCATTGCGATAATCGATATAATAAGCATGCTCCCAGAGATCGAGGGTCAGCAACGGCTTGGCGCCCTCCAGGTCGAGCGGCGTATCGCCGTCATGAAGCGAGGTGACGAGAAGCGCGTCGCCCGCGAGCACCAGCCAGGCCCAGCCGCTGCCGAAATGTCCGGCCGCTTCGGCGGTGAGCTTCTCGATCAGCGTGCTCTGATCGCCGAAACTCGCCCCGATGAGCCGCGCGAGTTTGCCGGACGGCCGGGTCGAGCCCTCGGGCGCGAGGCACTGCCAGAAGAAATCGTGGTTCCAGATCTGGCCGGCATTGTCGAGGAGCGGCTCGTCGCCACGGTCGCGGGCCAGCCTGATCACCTCGACCAGCGACTTGCCGGCCAGCCCCTTCTCTTCGATCCAGCCATTGACCTTGTCGATATAGGCCTTGTGATGTTTGCCGTGATGATAGTCGAAACTCTCGGCCGACAGAACGGGTTCGAGCGCGGCTTTGTCGAACGGCAATGGGGGCAGCGCAAACGCCATGAGCTTCTCCAACGGGTGACGGTGGTGATGCTGCCTCAACGGTTGAGCTGGCCGCGAAGGTTCCGGGAAATCCGCCAGCTGATCGCGCCGGCGGTGCACGCCGTCGCTCGCGCAGCTTTATGTGTGACAAAGCCGCAACGGAATCCTAAGGTGTCATGCGAAGCGATCCGCGGGCAAGGGAGCGGACGCAACGCAGGGGAAGGCCATGGACAAGTTTTTCGGCAATCTACATCTGGTGCTGCTCGTCGGCCTTGTCGCCGCGATCGCCCTGATTGGATATAGCGGCGGTTTCGCCGACCATTCACAGATTCTGCGGTGGCTGCATCTGTTTTTCGGGATCACCTGGATCGGACTGCTCTACTATTTCAACTTCGTGCAGATTCCGACCATGCCGACCGTGCCTGCCGAACTGAAGCCGGGCGTGTCCAAATATATCGCGCCCAAAGCACTCTTCTTTTTCCGGTGGGGCGCGGCTTTCACGGTGCTTACCGGCCTTCTGATCGCCTATACGACAGGCGGAGCGCCCGGTTATCTGCTCGACGCCCTGACCCTCGGTGAATATCATCGCCTGATCGGCATCGGCATGTGGCTGGCGCTGATCATGGCGTTCAACGTCTGGTTCGTGATCTGGCCGGCGCAGAAGAAGGCGCTGGGCCTGGTCGAGGCCGATGCCGACACGAAGGCGGCGGCGGCCAAGACCGCGATGATTTTCTCGCGCACCAACACGCTGCTGTCGCTGCCGATGCTCTACGCGATGATCGCCGCCAATCACGGCTGATCGCCGGTAAGCCGAAAAGCGGGGCCGGAGACGCGAGTCTCCGGCCCTTCGCATTTTCCGCGAAGCGCGCTGCGCCTCGTCCCGCCGGTCGAAGGCGCACCGCCGCGGCATCGTTTCGAGTGCGAGCGAGGCAGGTGACGCCCCGGCGAAAATCCTCTACCGGGCGTGCCATGAACGCCAGCCTCACCGACGTCGCTGAGGAATATCAGCTGCTCGACGCGGATGACCGCTACAGATTGCTCATCGATCTCGGCCGTTCGCTCGAAGCGATGCCCGAACCGCTGAAGACCGACGCGACCCTCGTTCGAGGCTGCTCGGCCGCCGTCTGGGTCTATCCGACGGTGCAGGAAGATGGCCGGCTGCACTTCCTCGCCGATTCCAATGCGGCGATCACCAAGGGGATCATCGCGCTGGTCCTGCTGACCGTCCAGGATAGCACGGCGGCCGAGATCGTCGCGACCGACATCGCCGCGGCGCTGGAGCCGTTCGACCTGCGGAACCAGCTCAGTTCGAACCGTACCCAGGGAATCCCCAACATGATCGCCCTGATCAAGGCGACCGCGGAGCGCTACGCATGAAGTTCAACGACGCCCTGACCCTTTTGTTCGTCGGCTGCGCGACAATGGTGCCGGCCTGCGCAAACGCCGATCAGACCGCCCGTTTCGAAACCGGCCGGCTGATGATCGCCGGGCAATACTTCGCGCCAGCTGAGGTGCTCGATGCCCGCGCGCTGCCCGACATCAACGGCAAGGTCGGCATAATGCTGACCCTGACTCCGTCGGCCGCCAAGCGCCTGGAAGGCATAACCGCTGCGCTGGTCGGCAGGCCGATGTTGGTGGCGCTGGATGGTAAGACCATCGCTGCCGAATTGATCCGCAAACCGCTTAGCGGCGGCGTGATCGAGATCCCGGGCCGCTGGAACCTCAGCGAAGGCGAAGCGCTGGCGCGTCGCATTTCGGGCAAGGATCCGCTGCCCGACGATCTGGGCGCGGAGTAGCCGCCGCTTTGGCGCCCGGCCATGGGTCCGGGGCGGGCGCCCGCCCCGGACCCCGCCCGCGAAGGATGGTCTGAACCAAGCGCTCTGCCCGGCGTTTCCCCGGCCCATGCAGAACCGTCCGATCGAGCAGCTCGATACCATCGACTCCGCCCCCGGCATCCGCCGGCTTCGCTGTGGACGAGGCTGGCGCTTCCTCGATCCGCGGGGAGGCGTCATACGCGACGTCGAGACCCGGATGCGGATTCTTTCGCTCGGGATTCCGCCTGCCTGGCGTGACGTCTGGATCAATCCTGACGCGGAGGCGCCCGTCCAGGCAACCGGGCATGACGCAGCCGGCCGTAAGCAATATCGATACCACAGCGCATGGCGCGAAGCGCGCGACGAGGAGAAATTCGCCGGCCTGCCCGCCTTCGCGGCCCATTTGCCGCGGCTGCGGGCGGTCGTGCGCCGCGCCCTCGTCAGCGACGATCCCTGGCAACGGGCACGCGCCGCGGCGGTACGCCTGCTCGACGGGTTCGCCATTCGCGTCGGCTCAACCGAATCGGCCGCACGCGGCAGCTATGGCGCAACCACCCTGTTGAACCGCCACGCCAGCATCCGCGGCGACGAGATTCAGCTGTGCTTCTATGGCAAGCATGGCATCCGCGCCGAGCTGTCGGGCAAGGATGCGGCGCTAGCGGCGGCGCTGGCCGAGCTCAAGACCGCCGGTGGCGGACAGCTGTTCGCGACGCGTTCGGGGCTCCGCGTCACCGCCGCCGATGTCAATCATTGGATCTGCGAACTAACCGAAGGTACCGGAACGGCCAAGACCTTCCGGACCTGGCGCGCCTGCGCGGTCGCGGCGGCGATGCTGTCCCGCGGCCGCCGGACGTCGGTCAAGACGCTACTCGAACAGGTCGCGCGCCAGCTTGGCAATACGCCGGCGGTATGCCGCAAGGCGTATGTGGCACCCGCGTTCATCGACATGGCGAAAGCCGGCCGGTGGATCGAATCCGTGCCACCCGAGCCGAGGGCGCTACGCCGTAGCGAGCGCGCGAGCCTGGCGGTGCTGACGGGGACGGCGCGCTTGTCCGGGCGGAGCTAGCCGGGCCTTCGCTCCTCCGCCCTGCGCAATATCTCGAACGCGGCCTGCACCGCCTGGAAGCGTACCGCCGCATCGGCGTCGTTCGGTTTCACATCGGGATGATTCGCCTTGGCGAGCCTGCGCCAGGCCGTCTTGACCTGCTCGAAATCGGCGTCGACCTCGAGCTCCAGCGTCTCGAAAGCCCGCATCTCGTCGCGCGACCAGCGCCCGTCGCCAGGACCGGCCCAGCGCTGGTGCGCCTGCTCGGCAAATCCGGATGTGTCCCGACGCTCATCGGCCTCGCGCCGCGCGGCCTCCTCCGGCGAGAGCCCTGCAAAATAGTCCCAGTTGCGGTTATACTCCTCGGCATGCCTCGGGCAGAAATACCAGCGCTCGCGGCTGTTCGGCGCCTTGGGGGCGGGACAATCGCCCGGCTGATCGCAGCCGCTCCGATCGCACATCCGCACCTTGGTCGCACCCCGCTCGCTGCCATAGCCGCGCCAGCGGGGAAAGCCCCAGTCATTGCGTGAGGATGATCGCGCCATAAGCAGCCCTATGTAGGAGCGATTGGCTGAATCGGCCATGGATGTTTTCGTTGCCCCGGTCGGGCAAACGCCGGAAAAAATTAGCGCATGCGTAACGCCACATTTACCGCGACGCGCTATCGCTGATTCCAACGGGCGATCCCGTGTTTGATCGCTCGTGCCGTCCGGTTGTATTCGGGGTGTGTTGCGTATGGTGTTCCAGAATCAGCATGAGGCTGCGCGCCGTGGCGCCGTCGAGACCATCACGGCGTTGCTCGGCAGCGATGGCAGCAAGAGCCATCCACATGCGTCGTTCCACCTGCTCCCGCGTGGCCGCGACACGGCTCGTGACCTGGCCGACGCGGTGCATTTCTTCGCCAAGCTGCACGGCCAGCGGCCCGGCGTGATCGACCTCGCCCGGGAAAGGCCGGCGCATGACGAGGCGCGCGAATGGCTGGAAGCCGCGGCGGAAGGTTTCGCCGCCGAGCGTGCCTATTTGTTGCGGGTCGTGGTCGCGGTTGGACCGCTGCCTGGCACGCCCGGCCAGGCTGAATCGGAGGCCGCGGTGACCGGACAGCGTCATGCTGTGGAGATGCTCGCCAGATCGGAGCGCAATGGCTGCGCGCTCGGCGCCGCGCTTGCGCTGGCGCTGGACTGGCGCATCGTCCGCGGCGTGATCGACGCCGCCGCGCAGCGCTTCGGCGCCGCCCTGATCCCCCCGGCGCTCCCGTCCCAGCGCCAGACCCTCGCGGTGGCGGCCAGGGCCGGCTCCCCGGCGATCGAGCGTGCGATGGTGTTCGGAACACAGCAATTGCTCGCCCAGCATCACGGCCTCTGGGATCTGCTCGAAGCTCGGGCCGGCGCGCGCAACGGTCTCTACTGATCGACGCCGTCGGCAACAGGTCCCGGCGTTTTGGTTTGACCTGCCCGACCGCACCGCTTTATCGCCTCCGGCGAAAGCCACAGGAGATCGCGCGTGCGTTTCGAGGGAACCAGCAACTATGTTGCGACCGACGATTTGAAGGTCGCCGTCAACGCCGCCGTCACGCTGCGTCGTCCGCTCCTCGTCAAGGGCGAGCCGGGCACGGGCAAGACCGTTCTTGCCCACGAGATCGCCGCGGCCGCTGACGCCCCGTTGATTCAATGGCACATCAAGTCGACCACCAAGGCGCATCAGGGCCTCTACGAATATGATGCGGTCGCGCGCCTGCGCGACGGCCAGCTCGGCGACGAACGCGTCCACGACATCGGCAACTACATCAAACGCGGCAAGCTGTGGGACGCCTTCACCAGCGAGCGCCTCCCCGTTCTCCTGATCGACGAGATCGACAAGGCCGACATCGAATTCCCGAACGACCTTCTCCAGGAGCTCGATCGCATGTCGTTCGACGTCTACGAGACCGGCGAGACCGTCACCGCCCGGGAGCGGCCGATCGTCGTCATAACCTCGAACAATGAAAAGGAACTGCCCGACGCCTTCCTGCGCCGCTGCTTCTTCCACTATATCAAATTCCCCGAGCGGGAGACGATGCAGGCAATCATCGATGTCCATTTCCCGGATATCCAGAAGGTCCTCGTGTCGAAGGCGATGGATATATTCTATGATCTTCGCGACGTGCCCGGCCTGAAGAAGAAGCCCTCCACCAGCGAATTGCTCGACTGGCTCAAGCTGCTGCTTGCCGAGGACATGCCGCTCGAGGTCCTCCAATCGCGCGACCCCAAGAAGGCGATTCCGCCGCTGCACGGGGCGCTGCTCAAAAATGAGCAGGATATAATGTTGTTCGAACGCCTGGCGTTTCTCAGCCGCCGGCAGGGGGGGTAGCCAGGCGGGCCATCCGCCGCGCGGTGCGCGAGATGGGGAGCATCCCGAGTCGGGGGAATAAACGTGGCGCCCCGTCCTGGAGGCGGCGGGGCGCCACGCGAAACGCGGGGCCGGGCTCCTAGACCGCGCGTCATTATCCGAGTCTCTAGCAAAATATCGGCGCGCAGGCCATCGGATATGGATGAACTCCGGCCATGTCGTGCGCAGCCTGCGCCCGGCCGCGACGACCATGGCTGGTTGCCACTCGCACCGCCGCCGCTATTCGGTCTGCCAGGCGCTCCCGGCCGGTCTCGAACAGAACAGAACGGGGCAGAATTTTCCTTCAATCGCACTATGTTATTCCAGATACTCCGCCGAGCTTCCTGCTCGATGATTCGGATCGCTCTCGGTGGCGCTACGCGGTCGTGCGCGAAGCCTGCTCCAGATTGGGACAGTCGTTAATCGTGTTCCGGACGACGCCCCGCACCGGCCGCGGCGGCGCGATTCCCCCCGTCAGCGGCTCGGCTGCAGCAGTTGAGCCGCGACTCGGCCGCTCGCCGCTCGCTGCCCCCTTGCGAAGCCGAGCGCCGGAGCTAGACCCGCGCGGCCGAAGCCGAATAGACCATTCCCCCTCATTGAAGAACGGGAGGAAGACCCTTCATCATGCTCAGATCGGTGGCATCGCTCATCCTGCTCGCGGCCGCGCTCGCCGGCTGCGCCCCTGCGATCGTGCCGCCCGCCGCGGCCCCGCCGCCGGCTGCGGCGAGGATCATCGACGATGCCGATTTCGGACTCATCGGCCTACCGCAGCAGGGCGCGCTGTTGTTCGGCCAAGTCGAGCCGGAGGTCGTCGCCCTCAGGCTTGATGGCGCGCCGATCGCCTTCGCGTCCGATGGCCGCTTCCTGATCGGCTTCGGCCGTGATCAGGGCCCCGCGGCCATCCTCGAAGCGACCCGCGTCGATGGCACGATCCTGCGCCGCAGGATCGTCGTCGCTCCGCGCGCGTGGCAGATCGAATCGCTGCCAACATTGCCGCGTGGAACAACGCCGACGCCCGAATTTCTCGCCCGCCGCAAGCTTGAGCTCGAGCAGATCGCCGCTGCCCGCGCGGTCGACAGCGATAGCCAGGGCTGGCGGCAGCATTTCGTCTGGCCGGCCAGGGGACGAATCAGCGGCGTTTTCGGATCCCAGCGCATCTATGCGGGCGAGCCCGGCGCATTTCATTCGGGCACCGACATCGCTCGACCCGAAGGCACGCCGATCGTCGCGCCGGCGGACGGGGTCGTCATTCTCGCCGCCCAGGTGCCTTTCACGCTCGAAGGCAGGCTGCTGATGATCGATCATGGGCTTGGCCTGAACTCGGCCTTCCTGCACCTGTCGCGCATCGACGTGAGGGTCGGGCAGGCGGTGCGCCAGGGCCAGGTGATCGGCGCGATCGGGATGACCGGCCGGGCGACCGGTCCGCACCTCCACTGGTCGCTGCGCTGGCGCGATGCGCGGATCGATCCCGCCCCCGTCGCCGGATCCATGGAATAAGCGGAGCCGCGTTTACCGGCCGGTCATGGATTTCGCCGAGACAAGCGGGGCCGTCGGCGATATTCCCTCACGACATCGAACCGAGACACTTACTCGACAGGGGGCTGTGAGAGTGATCGACAAGACCAGCATTTGCCGCATCCGACGCGGCGCCGCCGCCGCCATGCTCGCCATCGCGGCGGCAACGGCACCGGCTGCGGCGCAGACGCTCCAGCCCGCGGCCGAAGAGCCGTCGGATGACATCATCATCGTCACCGGCACGCGCCTGCCGCTGCCCGCGCGGCTGTCCGCTGCGCCGGTCCAGGTCGTGACGGCGGATGCGATCCGCACCTCGGGCGCGATCAACCTCCAGGACGTCCTGCAGCAGAATCCGCTGTTCGGGACGTTCGCATCGACCAGCCGCACCAATAGCGGATTCACGTCTTTCGGCGGCGGGCTTGCGACGATCAGCCTGCGCAACCTGGGGACGGAGCGGACGCTGGTGCTCGTCAACGGCCGCCGCATGGTCTCAGGCAGCCCGAACAACCAGGCCGTCGATCTCAACAGCATTCCCACCGGCTTCGTCGAACGTGTCGACATACTGACGGGCGGCGCCTCGGCGGTTTACGGCTCGGAAGCGATCGCCGGTGTCGTCAACATCATCACCCGACGCGGCTTCGAGGGAATCGAAGCCGACGCCCGCTTCGGGATTTCCGAAAAAGGCGACAATGCCGAACGGAAGTTCGACCTGACCGCCGGCACCAACTTCAGCGAAGGGCGCGGCAATGTCATGCTCCATGCCGGCTATTCGCGGCAGGGGGCGGTCTATTCGCGCGACCGCAAGCGCAGCGCGGTCGATCAAGCGAGTATCGGCGCGCTGACCGGGAAAATCGACCAGTTGTTCGACTTGCAACGACCGGCGCTGTCGCCCATCCCCTCGCAGGGCCTATTCTTCAACGGGCTCGGCCAACCGCTCGGCACGATCGACGCCAATGGCGCGTTCGGTGCCTTCGACCTCAACCGCGACGGCTATAATCGCGCCGCCAACCGCCAGATCGCGGTTCCGGTCGAGCGCGTCCTGCTGGCCGGCAATGCGCGCTACGAATTCACCCCCGCCGCCGTGCTGTTCGTCGAGGCGAGCTATACCCGCAGCGTCACGCGGACGGTGCAGGAGCCCTTCGGCGCGCAGAGCTCGACGATTTTCCCGGAAACCTTCGGCCTGTTTCCCGTCGAGCAGCGGCTGGCCGACGGAACCGTCTTCGCCAACCCCTTCGTGCCGCCCGGGCTGCGCGCGCAGCTGTTCGACGCGACCGGCGACGGCCTGCGCGACATCGGCTTCTCCCGCCGGCTGACCGAATTGGGCAATCGCGGCGCCCGCGCGGTACGCAAGACCTGGCGGGTCGTCGGCGGCCTGGAGGGCGACATCGCGCCAAGTTGGCATTATGAGACCTATGCCGACTTTGGCCGTACCGACGAGGCTCAGGTCTCGCACGGTCTGTTCAATGGGCTGAACCTGCGCTCGGCGCTGGTCGTGACCCGCGATGCCGCCGGCAATCTCGTCTGCGCGAGCCCGGCCGCGCGCGCCGCAGGCTGCGTGCCCGCCAACATCTTCGGCCCGAACCGGCTATCGGCGTCCGCCATCGATTATCTGCGCGTCGATGGGCTGCGCGACGCCTTCGCATCGCAACTCACCGCCGGCGGCTCACTGCGCGGCACGCTCTGGAACCCTTGGGGAGCCGGGCCGATCGAGGTCGCGATCGGCGGCGAATATCGGCGTGAGCGCAGCGCGACGACCAGCGATCCGCTCACCGTCGCCGGGCTAAACGGCAGCCCTGCCACCCCCAACACCGCCGGCTCGTTCAACGTCAAGGAAGCTTTTGCCGAACTCGTCGTTCCGCTAGTCCGCGACAAGCCTTTCTTCCGGTCGCTCGAACTGCGCGGCGCAGGCCGCATTTCGGACTATTCGACCGTCGGCACAGTGGTCAGCTGGAACGCCGGCCTGACTTGGCGGCCAAGCGACGACATAGCGTTCCGCGTCGCTCGCGCCCGTGCAACACGCGCGCCGAACATTTTCGAACTCTATCAGGGCGGGCTTCAGTCCTTCCCCACGGGCCTGATCGATCCCTGCGTCGGCGTCACCGCCACGAGCAGCGGCACGCTGTCCGACACCTGCCGCTCATTTGCCGGGGTCAACGCGAACATCGCCGCCAACGGCGCCTTCGTCCAGACCCGGGCTGACGCGCAGAACATCAGCGGCATCAACGGCGGTAATCCCGCTCTGCGCGAGGAAAAGGCCGACACGCTGACCGCCGGTCTGGTCGTCACCCCCAGATCGGTCGATGCGCTCGCCGATTTCACTCTGACCGTGGATTATGTCCGCACCCGCATCAAGGGCGTGATCGTGCCAGTGCCGCGCCAGTTCATCCTTCAACAATGCTTCGTCGCCGGCGATCCGGCCTATTGCCAGTTCATCACCCGGCGTCCGGTACAAGGCGCGACGAGCGCCGGCTCGTTGCGGACCATCGATTCGGGCCAGGGCAATGCCGGTGGCGCGCTGACCAGTAGTGTCGACGTCGGCCTGTCGTGGCGGCGCGCGATCGAGGGGTGGGGGGAACGCGGCGGGCTTGCGCTCGACCTGCAATATACCCGGCTGCTCAACGGCTATCTGATCCCATTGCCGGGTGCACCCAGAGATCATCTGGCGGGGGAGATCGGCGCGTCGAAGAACCGCTTCCTGCTGACGGCGGGCCTTGCCATGGGCGCGGTCTCGATCACCTACACCGGCACCTATATCGGGCGCGCTTATCTGGACGATGCGTTCGTCACCCGGCTGCGGGACGCCAGCAATGCGCCGATCACCGATCGCCATGATCCGCGCGCGCGTGTCGGTGCGAAATATTATTCGGACCTGCAGCTGCGCTTTTCGGTGGGCGAGCATTTCGAATATTATCTGGGCGTCGACAATCTCTTCGATACCGCGCCTGCGCCTATCTATAATGGCCTGCCCGGCAGCACCCTCGGCGTCGAGACCGAGGGCGACACCTATGATCCGATCGGACGGCGCTTCTATGCGGGGGCGCGCGTCCGCTTCTGAAGAAGCGTAACAGCGGCGATCACCGCGCCGGAGCCGCATCTTTTCGGAAATGCTTTTCGGCTCCGGCGGATCGAATCCAGGCCTCCCCGCCTTGTCCCGTCGCCACAGGGTCCCGGACGGCTCGCGGTCATTCGGCCTTCAGCTCGAGCTTCCCGTCACCCTCGTCGACCTTCAACGTGGTCCCGTCGGGCACTTCCCCCTTGAGGATCGCATCGGCGAGCGGGTCCTGCAGATATTTCTGCACCGCCCGCTTGAGCGGCCTCGCGCCGTAGACCGGATCATAGCCGACCCGGCCGAGCCAGGCGCGCGCGCCGTCGGTGAGCTCGAGCTTGATCTTGCGATCCTTGAGCAGCTTGGCGACCCGGCCGACCTGGATGTCGACGATCGGGCCCATATGCTCCTGGCCCAGCCGGTGGAACAGGATGATCTCATCCAGCCGGTTGAGGAATTCGGGCCGGAAATGGGCTCGGACCACCTCCATCACCTGGTCTTCGACGCTATCGACATCCTGCCCGTCGGCGAGGTTCGACAGATATTGGCTGCCGAGGTTCGACGTCAGGATGATCAGCGTGTTCGAGAAATCGACCGTGCGGCCCTGGCCGTCGGTCAGCCGCCCATCGTCGAGCACCTGGAGGAGGACGTTGAAAACGTCGCCATGCGCCTTCTCGACCTCGTCGAACAGCACGACCTGATAGGGCCTGCGCCGCACCGCCTCGGTCAGCACGCCGCCTTCCTCATAGCCGACATAGCCCGGCGGCGCACCGATCAGCCGGGCGACGCTGTGCTTCTCCATGAACTCGCTCATGTCGATGCGCACCATCGCCGCCGAATCGTCGAACAGGAATTCGGCGAGCGACTTGGTGAGCTCGGTCTTGCCGACGCCGGTCGGGCCGAGGAAGAGGAAGCTGCCGAGCGGACGGTTCGGATCCTGGAGGCCCGCGCGGCTGCGGCGGACCGCGCGCGCGACCGCCGCGACCGCGTCGGTCTGGCCGATCACCCGCTTGCCGAGCTCGGCCTCCATCGCCATCAGTTTTTCGCGCTCGCCTTCGAGCATCCGCTCGACCGGGATGCCGGTCCAGCGCGCGACCACGCCCGCGATATCCTCGCCGGTGACCTCCTCGCGCAGCATCGCGCCCTCGGTCGCGCCCTCGACCTCGGCGAGCGCCTTTTCCAGATTGGGAATGACGCCGTAGCTGAGCTCGCCCGCGCGCGCGAGATCGCCGCGCCGCTGCGCCTGATCGAGCTCCAGCCGCGCCGCGTCGAGCTGCTCCTTGATCTTCGCTTCGGCGTTGATCTTGTCCTTCTCGCCCTGCCAGCGCGTCGTCAACTCGGCCGACTGCTCTTCCAGATCGGCCAGATCGGCTTCGAGCGCGCCGAGCCGGTCCTTGGAGGCGGCGTCGGTTTCCTTCTTCAGCGCCTCGCGCTCGATCTTGAGCTGGATGATCCGGCGGTCGAGATTCTCTATCTCCTCGGGCTTCGATTCGACCTCCATACGCAGCCGCGAGGCCGCTTCGTCCATCAGGTCGATCGCCTTGTCGGGCAGGAAGCGGTCGGTGATGTAGCGGTGGGAAAGCGTGGCGGCGGAAACGATCGCGCCGTCAGTGATCCGCACGCCATGGTGCAGCTCATATTTCTCCTTGAGCCCGCGCAGGATCGAGATCGTGTCCTCGACCGTGGGCTCGCCGACGAACACGGGCTGGAAGCGGCGCTGGAGGGCCGCGTCCTTCTCGACATATTTGCGATATTCGTCGAGCGTGGTCGCGCCGATGCAATGCAGCTCGCCGCGCGCGAGCGCCGGCTTCAGCAGGTTGCCGGCGTCCATCGCCCCTTCGGACTTGCCCGCGCCGATCAGCGTGTGCATCTCGTCGATGAACAGGATGATGTCGCCCTCGGCCTGGCGGACCTCGTCGAGCACGCCCTTCAGCCGCTCCTCGAACTCGCCGCGATATTTGGCGCCGGCGATGAGGCTGCCCATGTCGAGCGCCATGACCTTGCGGTCCTTGAGGCCGTCGGGCACGTCGCCATTAGCAATACGCAGCGCCAGCCCTTCGGCAATCGCGGTCTTGCCCACGCCCGGCTCGCCGATCAGCACTGGGTTGTTCTTGGTGCGCCGGGCCAGCACCTGGATCGTGCGCCGTATCTCCTCGTCCCGGCCGATAACCGGATCGAGCTTGCCGGCCCGCGCCGCCTCGGTCAGGTCACGCGCGAATTTCTTGAGCGCGTCATATCGGTCCTCTGCGCTTGCCGTGTCGGCGGTGCGCCCGCCGCGCAGGGCCTCGATCGCGCCGTTGAGCGCTTCCGCCTTCACGCCGGCCGCGGCCAGCGCCTTGCCTGCCGCGCTTGTCGAAGCCAGCACCAGCGCGAGCAGCATCCGTTCGACCGTGACATAGCTGTCGCCGGCCTTCTGGGCGATCTGCTCGGCCTGGTCGAGGATGCGGGCCAGGTCATTGTCGACACCGGGCGTGGCCTGCGCGCCGCTTCCCGACACCGCGGGCACCTTGGAGAGCGCCGCGTCGGTCTCCCGCAGCGCCGTGGCGGCATCGCCGCCCGCCGCCTTGATCAGGCCCGACGCCATGCCCTGTTCGTCCTCGAGCAACGCCTTCAGCAGATGCTCGGGGGAGATGCGCTGGTGGTTCATGCGCAGCGCCACGGTCTGCGCCGACTGGAGGAAGCCCTTGGCACGGTCAGTGAATTTTTCGAGGTTCATATCTGGTCCCTGTCCTAATCGGCGCGATATAGTGTGACTTATTTACAACACAAGTGTTGCATCCCTAGAGTTTTGTTTCCGTTTGTGATCGCTGCGGCCGGTCTTCCAGCTGCGCGAAGCGGCGTGGAAAAGCGCCCATGCAACTCGAACCGTCTCACTCGCTCATTGCGCCCTCTGCACCGCAAGCTAGACTGTCGGCCCATTCTCCCCCATCCGGAAAGTTCCTCATGCGTCGCAGCCTGTTCCGTCCCATGGCCGCCCTGTTGCTGGCGACCATGTTCACCTCGGCGCTGCCCGCCGCCGAGCCGGCGCCGATCGCCGACCTCGTGAAGGCGGTCGACATTCCCTATGCCAGCTTCACCCTCGACAACGGACTGCGCGTCATCGTCCATACCGACCGCAAGGCGCCGATCGTCGCCGTATCGGTCTGGTACCATATCGGCTCGAAGGACGAGCCGCAGGGCAAGACCGGCTTTGCCCATCTGTTCGAGCATCTGATGTTCAACGGATCGGAGAATGCGAACGACGATTTCTTCAAGCCGCTCGAGTCGGTCGGTGCAACCGACCTCAACGGGACGACCTGGTTCGATCGGACCAATTACTTCGAGACGGTGCCGACCGGCGCGCTCGACCTGACCCTGTTCCTCGAATCCGACCGCATGGGACACCTGCTCGGCGCCATCGACCAAGCCAAGCTCGACAACCAGCGCGCCGTCGTCCAGAACGAGAAGCGGCAGGGCGATAACGAGCCCTATGGCCTGGTCGAATATGCGCAACTCGCGGCGCTCTTTCCCGACGGGCATCCCTATCGACATTCGACGATCGGCTCGATGGCCGATCTCGACGCCGCGAGCCTCGACGATGTGAAGACCTGGTTTCGCGCGCATTATGGTCCGAACAATGCGGTGCTGGTCCTGGCCGGGGACATCGATGCGGTTACCGCCCGGGCCAAGGTGCAGAAATGGTTCGGCGCTATTCCGCGTGGTCCGGAAACCGCCCGGCCGGCGGTGACGGTGCCGGTGCTCGAGGCGCCGGTCGAGCAGGTGATGAAGGATCGTGTCGCCACGACGCGGATCTATCGCAACTGGGTGGTTCCGGGCCTCAACGACGCCGATCTCGTGCCGCTCGACATCGGCATGGACGTGCTCGGCGGCCTCGCCTCGTCGCGGCTCGACAATGCCATGGTCCGCAAGCAGAAGAGCGCGGTGGCGGTATCGGCAACCGTCCAGGCCTTCGAGAAAATCTCGCTGGTGGAGATAACGGCCGATGTACGGCCAGGGGTCGATCCGAAGACGGCGGCGGCGCAGCTCGACGCGTTGATTGCCGATTTTGTCCGCGATGGTCCGACTGCGGACGAGGTCAAGCGCGCCGCCACCCGCCAGCTGGCCGGCGAGATCGCCGGTCTCGAGCGGGTCGGCGGCTTCAGCGGCAAGGCGGTGACGCTTGCCGAGGGCGCTGTCTATTCGAACGATCCGGAGAAATATAAGAAGGATCTCGCCGCGACCGCCGCCGTGACGCCGGCGAGCGTCAAGGCCGCCGTGGAGAAATGGCTCGGCCGTCCCGGATTCCGCCTCATGGTCGAACCCGGCGATCGCACGGCGTCCGACATGGCGGTGGCCGGCGGCAGCGCGGTCGATGGCAGGGGCGGCATGGCTCCGCGCTATTATCGCGATCCCGCCGCCGCCCCGGTCATTTCGCTCGCCGACGTCGACCGGACGAAGCCGCCCGCGGTCGCGGCGATCGGCGACCTCAAATTTCCGGAGATCGAACGGACGACCTTGTCCAACGGGATCAAGGTGGTCTTCGCCCGGCGGACCACGGTGCCCACCGTGCGTCTCTCCGTCAGTTTCGACGCCGGCCATGCCGCCGATCCGAAAACCAAGCTCGGCACGCAGGGGCTGATGCTGGCTCTGCTCGACGAGGGCGCCGGCAAGCTCGATTCGATCGGTATTGCCGAGGCGCAAGAGCGGCTGGGCGCGCAGATCAGCTCGTCCGCCTCGATGGATCGCACCAGCGTCGCACTGTTCGCGCTCAAGGCCAATCTGGCCGCCTCGCTCGATCTGCTCGCCGACATCATCCAGCGGCCGACCTTCGCGCCGGCCGAGATCGAGCGGCTGCGCAACCAGATCCTGACCGGCATCGCCGCCGAGAACGCTCAGCCCCGCGGGCTGGCACGTCGCACGCTGCCGCCCCTACTGTTTGGCCCCAGCCATCCTTATGGCGTGCCGATGTCGGGGAACGGCACCGAGGCGGGGGTGAAGGCGGTCACGCGCGCCGATCTGGTCGGCTTCCACAATGCCTGGATACGTCCCGACAACGCGAGGATCTTCGTCACGGGCGATACCACGCTCGCCGAGCTGAAACCGCTGCTCGAGGCGCGTTTCGGCGCCTGGAGGACTCCGGCCGCGGCCAGGGGGACCAAGGTTTTCCGGATGGACAAAATGGCTCGGCCGGCTCGGATCGTGCTGATCGATCGCCCGCAAAGCCCGCAAAGCTATATCATGGCGGGGCAGCTGCTCGGCACGCGCGGAACCGACGATCCACTCGCGCTGATCGCCGCTAACGAGGTGATCGGCGGCAGCTTCCTCTCGAGGCTCAACATGGATCTGCGCGAGACCAAGGGCTGGGCCTATGGCGTCTCGACCGTCGCCCAGCAGCCCCGCGAGACGATGCCCTTCTACCTCGTGGCTCCGGTGCAGACCGACAAGACCGGCGCGTCGATCGCCGCCGCCATCGCGGATATCAGGGCGTTCCTGAGTAGCAGAGGCGTGACCGACGAGGAATTGCAGCGCACGATGAACAATCAGATCCGGTCGCTGCCGGGATCGTTCGAGACCTCCGGCGACCTGCTCGGCGCCCTGGTCCAGATCGACACGCTCGATCGTCCTGACGACTATTTCGACAAGTTGCCCGCGCGCTATCGTGCGCTGACCGCGGCCGATCTCGATAAGGCCGCGCGTGAGGCGATCCATCCCGATCGGCTGATCTGGGTCGTCGTCGGCGATGCCGCCAAGGTCGAACCGCAGCTGAGGCAGCTGGGCCTCCCGGTCGAAAGGCTGACTCCGGGCAAATGACGACAGAAGTCTGGGATTGCGTCACCCGCGCCTCGTTCGGGGAGCAGAGGTCGGTCTTCACTATCGTCCGCGACGGTGCTCGCTTCACGGGGACCAATGTCGCGGACGTCGGCGAATTGCCGGTGGTCGATGGCCGTATCGACGGCGACCGGTTGATCTGGAAGATGCCGACCGAAAAGCCGATGCGGATGACATTGGTGGGCAAGGCACGGATCGAGGGTGACCGGCTGCATGGCACGGTCACGATGGGCGCCTTCGGCAGGGCCGAAATGAGCGGTGTGCGGCGCGCTTAGCCCGCACGTCTCGCGCGCTCTTCGCGGCGGCGCCCGGATCGTCTATCTTGCAGGCGCGGCGGGGGCTGCAAGAAGGAGAGACCCATGCGTGCATCTTTTCCATCTGTTCCGATGATGCTGGCTGCGACGCTCGCCCTTGGCTTCGCCGGCACACCTGCAGTCGCAGGGGAGGCCGGCGGCGCTAAGCTTGCCGCGACGTTGAGCGGCGCCAGCGAGGTCGATGCGCAGGGTGTAGCCGGCAAGGGCGATCCCGATGGCGCCGGCAGCTTCGCCGGCCGGCTGATCCCCGGCAAGCAACAGCTCTGCTACACCTTGACTTGGTCCGGAATCGACGTGCCTACGATGGCGCATATCCACAGCGGTGCGGCCGGCAAGAACGGGCCGGTCTTCGTTCCGCTGACCGAGCTCGGCGCGGGCGAGCATTGCATCGCGATCGACAAGGCCAAGGCGGCCGATCTGGTCGCGAAACCGGCCGATTTCTACGTCAATGTCCACAACGCCGCCTATCCGGCGGGTGCGGCACGCGGACAGCTGGCAAGGAAATAAACGGCGCCGTTGCAGGTTCGCATCGGCTTCGAATGCCGTCCGCCATCTGCGATCAAACGCCGGTGGCGAACTGGTCCAGGGTCGCCGCGCTGTGATGTCGCGCTCGTGGGCGCGTGCGGTACGGCGACCGGGCTCCTCCGAACCCTCGTTCATCACCGGATCGCCGCCGCTTTTCTCAGTCGAGGAACAGCTTTGTCACATGCCCCATCTTGCGGCCCGGCCGTGCTTGGCTCTTGCCATAGAGGTGGAGATGCGCGGCCGGGTCTGACAGGATCATGTCCCAGTCGGCCGCCTGCTCGCCGATCAGGTTGCGCATCTCGATGCGGGGCGCCGCGCGTGCGGTCGATCCGAGCGGCAGGCCACAGATCGCGCGGATATGGTTCTCGAACTGTGATGTGACGGCACCTTCGATCGTCCAATGGCCGCTATTGTGGACGCGGGGCGCCATTTCATTGAAAACCGGGCCCGTCGCGGTGTCGAAAAACTCGATCGCCAGCACACCAACATAGTCGAGTTCGGCGACGATCTTCTCCGCCAGCGCGCGCGCGGCCGCCTCAGTCTCTGCGCCCAGTGCCACGGGGATGGTCGAGAGCGCGAGGATGCCGTCCTCATGCACATTGAGCACGGGATCCCAGATCGCAGTGGCGCCATCGGCGGAGCGCGCGATCAGGATCGAGAATTCGCACGCGAATGCGACGAGACCTTCGAGCACGCATGCCTCCCAGGCGAGCGACGCCCAGGCCTCGTCGGCGTCGGCAATATCCTTCAGCCGCGCCTGGCCTTTGCCGTCATAGCCAAAACGCCGGGTCTTGAGGATTGCCGGCGCACCGACCTGGCGGACCGCCGCATCGAGGTCGTCGCGGCTCGACACGATCGCCCATGGCGCGGGCCGCCCGCCGATCGCCTGGATGAACGCCTTCTCGGTCGCGCGGTCCTGCGCCGTCGCCAGCGCGCGCGGATGCGGCGCGAGCGGCACGCGCAGAGCTTCCAGCGGCGTGACGGGAATATTCTCGAACTCGTAAGTTATGATGTCGACCGTCGCTGCGAACGTCTTGAGCGCATCGAGATCGTCATAGTCGCCCTGGACCCATCGGGATGAGACGTCGGCGGCCGGCCCGCTCGGTTCGGGGGCATAGATCGCGGTCCTGTAGCCGAGATTGGCCGCGGCCATGCTCAGCATCCGGCCAAGTTGGCCGCCGCCGACGATGCCGATCGTCGCCCCCGGCGCGATGACCCTAGTCAAGGGGATCGACCGCGACGTCGGCTGTCTGGCGCGCGCGCCAGGCGTCGAGGCGCCGGGCCAGCGCAGCGTCTCCGGTCGCGAGGATCGCCGCGGCGAGCAGGCCGGCATTGATTGCGCCGGGCTTGCCGATCGCCAGAGTTCCCACCGGAACGCCGCCCGGCATCTGAACGATCGAGAGCAGGCTGTCGACACCCTGGAGCGCCTTGGACTCGACGGGTACACCGAGCACCGGCAGCCGGGTCATCGCCGCGGTCATTCCGGGGAGGTGCGCCGCCCCTCCCGCGCCGGCGATGATCACCTTGAGCCCGCGTTCCGCTGCCGTCCTGGCATAATCATAGAGACGATCCGGGGTGCGGTGGGCCGATACGACCAATTTTTCGTGCGGCACGCCCAGTGCGTCCAACGTCTCGGCGGCGTGGCGCATCGTCTCCCAGTCGGAGCGGCTGCCCATGATGATCCCGATCAATGGCTCGGTCATTGGTCCCTCCCATTCCTCCCCGGAACGGGGAGGGGGATCGCTCGAAGAGTGGTGGAGGGGGGCCTCGGCAGACGAAACGCCTGCGGCACGCCCCCTCCACCATGCTCCGCATGGTCCCCCTCCCCGTGCCGGGGAGGATCTATCTCACCGTTCCGATAGATAATAGCGGTCCTTCGCCGTCAGATCGTTGGCCAGATCGTAGACGATCGGTTGGCCGGTGGGGATCTCCAGCTCGGTGATCTCGTCATCGGCAATGCCGGACAAATGCTTGACCAGCGCGCGCAGCGAGTTGCCATGGGCGGAGATCAGCACGCGCTTCCCGGCCTTCAACTCGGGAACGATCCGGGCCTCCCAATAGGGCAGCACCCGCGCGATGGTGTCCTTCAGACTTTCGGTGGCTGGTATCGCGATCCCGGCATAGCGGCGGTCCCTGCCGACATCATAGTCGCTGCCGGCATCGATCGGCGGCGGCGGCGTGTCGAAGCTGCGGCGCCAGATCTTGACTTGCGCATCGCCATGCTTGGCGGCGGTCTCGGCCTTGTCGAGGCCGGTCAGGCCCCCATAATGACGTTCGTTCAGCCGCCAGTCCTTCTCGACCGGAAGCCACAGCCTTCCCATTGCCTCGAGCGCGATGTTCAGCGTCTTGATCGCGCGGGTCTGGAAGCTGGTGAAGCAGCAATCGAAGTCGACTCCCTTGGCCGCCATCAGTTCGCCCGCCTGCTTGGCCTCGGCGGCGCCCAGTTCGGTCAGGTCGACGTCCCACCAGCCGGTGAAGCGATTCTCCAGATTCCAGGCGGATTGACCATGGCGGATCAGGACCAGGCGCGGCATCATTTCCTCTTCGTCGCAACGGAACGCGCCTCTTAAGCGGCAAGCGCAGCGCTGTCACCCTTGCATTGCGCGGCCGAGGCTTCAAGAATCGCGCCGCCGATAAACGGAGCCGTCCGACATGCCGATAGCCGACAAAGCCCTCCGCCACGAGCACGATGGCCGCCATTTCGAAGCCTATGTCGCCTGGGACGATGACGACCCCCGGCCTCGGCCGATCATCTTGATCGCCGGCACCTTCATGGGCCGCACCGCCTTCGAAGAGGCCAAGGCGCGCAGCCTGGCGGAGCTCGGTTATGTCGCGATCGCGCTCGATCTCTATGGTGTCGGCCACTGGCCGCAGAATGCCGAACAGGCCCGGGCGGCGATGGACGCGCTGGACGCCGACCGGGGGACGCTGAGGGAGCGGCTGCTCGCGTCTTTGCGGGTCGCCCGCGACGTCGGTGCACCCGCCGATGCTTCGAAGGTCGCGGCGATCGGTTTTTGCTTCGGCGGAAAATGCGTGCTCGATCTCGCGCGGAGCGGGGCCGACATTGGCGGGGTGATAAGTTTCCATGGCCTGTACGACCGGCCGCCCTTCCCCAACGGCGACGTCAAGGCGAAGATCCTCGTCCTCCATGGCTGGGACGATCCGCTCGCGCCGCCGCACAGCCTGCTGGCGCTGGCCACCGAGCTGACCGAGGCGAAAGTCGACTGGCAGATCCACGCTTATGGACATACGGTCCACGCCTTCACCAACCCGGCGCGCGAGGGCATGTACAGCGCGGTGGCCGATCGCCGGAGCTGGCAGGCGATGACGGACTTTCTCGATGAGCTCTTCCGATGATTCGCCGACGGCGACGAGCTCGCGAAATCCATTGACCTCGCATTTATTGCGGCGCAGCATCGACCAATGTCTAGCGCTCCGCCGATCACGCAGAACCCTGATATCCGCTTTCTCGGCCGCCTGCTCGGCGACGTCATCAAGGCCTTTGGAGGCGAGCAGCTCTTTCGGCGGATCGAATATATCCGCTCGGCCTCGGTCGACCGCGCGCGCGGTATCGTCGGCGCGCATGACATCGACTCCGGGCTCGGCGCACTCAGCCTCGACGACACGCTCGCCTTCGTGCGCGGGTTCATGCTCTTTTCGATGCTCGCCAATCTGGCCGAGGACCGCCAGGGATCGGCGACCGAACCGGGTGCGGATGTCGCTGCCGCGCTCGATCGGCTCGAGAAGGCCGGCATTTCGCGCTCCGATGCCGTGTCGATGCTGGAAGGCGCGCTCGTCGCGCCGGTGCTCACCGCCCACCCGACCGAGGTGCGGCGCAAGAGCATGATCGATCATCGCAACAAAATCGCCGATCTGATGATCCTCAAGGATATCGGTCGCATCGAGACTGCCGATGGCGATCTGATCGACCAGGCGATCTATCGCCAGATCGCGCTACTCTGGCAGACCCGGCCGCTGCGCCGCGAGCGGCTTTACGTCGCCGACGAGGTCGAAACCGCGCTCGCCTATCTGCGCGATATCTTTCTGCCGACGCTGCCCGCGCTCTATTCGCGCTGGCAGCGCGCGCTCGGCCACCGGCCGGCGAGCTTTCTACGCCCCGGCACCTGGATCGGCGGAGATCGCGACGGCAATCCGTTCGTCAACGCCGAGTCGCTGCGCTTCGCTTTGGCTCGCGCGGCGGAGACGGTGCTCGGCTACTATTTGCGCGAGCTTCACGAGCTAGGCGCCGAGCTGTCGATCTCGACCGAGATCGCCGAGGTGACCTGGGAGGTGGAGAAGCTTGCCGAAGCCTCCGGCGACAAGAGCTCGACCCGTAGCGACGAACCCTATCGGCGTGCGATCACCGGCATCTACTCGCGGCTTTCGAAGACCTATGAGCAGCTGACCGGGCGCCCGCCGGCGCGGCTGCCTTCCACCGTAGCCGAGGACGGGCCTTATCAGGATCCGGCAGCGCTGCGCGCCGATCTGGTCGAGATCGCCCAAGCGCTCAACCGCACCGGCGCCGGATCGCTCTCGGGAAGCGGATCGCTCGGCCGGCTGATCCGCGCGGTCGAGACCTTCGGTTTCCATCTCGCCACACTCGACATGCGCCAGAATGCCGACGTCCATGAGCGCGTCGTCGCTGATCTGCTCAGGGTCGCGGGCGTCGAGGCCGATTATCTGAAGCTCGATGAGAACGCGCGGGTAGGGCTGCTCAGGAGCGAGCTGGCGTCGAAGCGCCTGCTGCGCACGCCGTTCGGCGCCTATGAGGACGAGACGCTGTCCGAGTTGGCCATCGTCGAGGCGGCGGCGGAAGCGCACAGGCTCTACGGGCCTCAGGCCATCACCACCTATCTGATCTCGAAGGCCGAAAGTGTTTCGGACATGCTCGAGGTCAATATACTGCTCAAGGAGGCGGGGCTCTATGTCCCCGGCGATCCCCCTTCGGCCGCGATCATGGCGGTGCCGCTGTTCGAGACGATCGGCGATCTGCAGCGCGCGCCGGAGGTCATGACACGCTGGTTCGGCCTCCCCGAGGTCGCCGCGACGACCGCCGCGCGCGGCTATCAGGAGGTCATGGTCGGCTATTCGGACTCGAACAAGGACGGCGGCTATCTGACATCGGTGTGGAGCCTGCACCAGGCGTCGAGCGCGCTGAAGCAGGTCTTTTCCGAGGCCGGCACCGCGATCCAGCTGTTCCATGGCCGTGGCGGCGCGGTGGGCCGCGGCGGAGGATCGAGTTTCGCCGCCATCCTCGCGCAGCCGTCGGGCACGGTGCAGGGGCGCATACGCATCACCGAGCAGGGCGAGGTGATCGCCGCCAAATATGGCACGCGCGAAAGCGCTGCGGCCAATTTGGAGGCGATGGCGTCGGCGACGCTGCTCGCCAGCCTCGAACGGCCGGCGCTCAAGCCCGATGACGCCCAGCGCTTTTTCTCGGCGATGGAGGACATCTCCAATCGCGCGTTCGCCGCCTATCGTGGGCTGGTTTACGAGACCGAGGGCTTCCGCACGGTCTTCCGGCAGATGACGCCGATCGCCGAGATCGCCGACCTCAAGATCGGATCGCGTCCCGCGAGCCGCAAGAAGAGCGACGCGATTGAGGATCTGCGGGCAATTCCCTGGGTATTCAGCTGGGCGCAGGCGCGGGTGATGCTGCCGGGCTGGTTCGGTGTGGGCCAGGGGCTTCAGGGCTTTAGGGACATCGGGCTGCTGCGCGAGATGCTCGAGGCATGGCCGTTCTTCCAGTCGACCTTGGCCAATCTGGAAATGGTGCTTGCCAAATCGGACATGGACATCGCCGAGCGCTATGTGGCGCTGGTCCAGGACCAGTCGATGGGCAAGGCGATCTTCGGACGGATCCGCGAGGGATGGCAGATGGCGCAGGATAGTCTGCTTGCCATCACCCGGCAGACGCGGCTGCTCCAGAAGAATCCGTCGCTCGATCAGTCGATCCGCTTGCGCCTGCCCTATATCGAGCCGCTGAATTTGCTTCAGATCGAGCTGCTGAAGCGGCACCGTGCCGGCGAGGATGATCCGCGCGTGCGCGAGGGCATTCAGCTCTCGATCAATGCTATCGCCACCGCGCTCCGGAACAGCGGCTGATGATCGGGACCGTCCGCGCTCTTAATTGTCCTTTGGTGATCCCGTGGAGCCCATTCTCCCTCGCTTCGGCATAAGACTGCCGATCATCCAGGCACCGATGGCCGGCGTATCCACGCCCGAGATGGCGGCAGCCGTGTCCAATGCGGGCGGGCTCGGCTCGATCGGCGTCGGCGCGGCTGGCGCCCGCGGGGCTCGCGCGATGATCGATGCGGTGCGCGGCGCTACCGATCGCGCGTTCAACGTCAACCTCTTCTGCCACCGCCCTGCACGGCGGGACCCCGCGAGGGAGGCGGCTTGGCTCGCTCGCCTCGCGCCGCTTTTCGCCACTCATGGTGCGGTGGCGCCGACCGGGCTTCACGAGATCTACTCGAGCTTCGTCGAGGACGATGCGATGCTCGAGCTGCTGATCGAGACCCGGCCGCCGATCGTCAGCTTCCACTTCGGCTTGCCCCCCGCGGATCGCATCGCCGCGCTGCGGGGCGCGGGCATCGCGTTGATCGCAACTGTCACCAGCGTGGAGGAGGGGCGGGCCTGCGCGAGCGCGGGAATCGACGCGATCGTCGGTCAGGGCTATGAGGCGGGCGGCCATCGCGGCCAGTTCGACCCAGAAGCGTGCGACCAACAGCTGGGTACGATGGTGCTCACCCGGCTTTTGGTGAAAAGTTTCGACATGCCGGTGATCGCGGCCGGTGGCATCATGGATGGCGCGGGGGTCGCCGCGGCCCTGGTGCTCGGTGCCGAGGCCGCCCAGCTCGGCACCGCCTTCATCGCTTGTGCCGAATCGTCGGCGGACGCCGCCTATCGCAAAGCGCTGGCGTCCGGAGCCGCGACGGAAATGACCCGCGCGGTCTCCGGCCGTCCGGCGCGTTCGCTCGCGAGCCGCTTCACGGCCTTGCCCGTCGACCCTGCCGAGCTTCCCGACTATCCGGTCGCCTATGATGCCGCCAAGGCGCTCGACAGGGCGGCGCGCGCCCGGGGAGAGCCGGGCTTCGGCGCGCTGTGGGCGGGGTAGGGCGCGCCGCTCGCCCGTGCGATGCCGGCGGCCGAACTGGTTGCCGAACTTGCGCGGGAACTGGCTGCGGCGCTGGCGGGGGAGGGATGACCGGAAATGCGATGGGCGCGAACGATAATCGCAACGTGGGCGCTGTTGCTGACGGCGCCCGCGCAGGCGGAGGTACCGATCGGCATCGGCGAGCCCGCAATCGTGCGGTTGAGCCCGCAACGCGATCTTGCCTTTCCGGTTCGCCCGCCGCTGGCGCACGCTCCGGCCAACCATGGCGCGATCCTCTCCTTCGATATCGACGCGCCGGGGCGCTATCATGTCGTCACCGGCACGCCGGGCTGGATCGACGTCGTTCGCGACGGCAAGGCGGTAGCGGCGGCCGCCGAGCGGCCGGTGGCGGGCAAGGCTCTCGATTATGATTTGACCGCGGGCCATTATATGCTCCAGCTTTCGGGCATGGCGGCCGGCGAGGTCGAGGTGATGATCGGGGAGTGACGAAGCTCGCGTCGCTAATTGCGGAGCAAGCAGAAGGCAACGCGATAGGTCAGGATTTGCGGCCCCGCATCGAAGCGCGCGATGGCCCGGCGCAGCTCCGCCGCGCTCAGCGGGCGATAGCCTGGGGCCGGGGTCGAAGCACCGATCGTCTTCAGCTGGCGCAGGAACATCTGCGCGGACAGCCGCTGGGGAAAGTCGACGATGCCGATCTCCGCTGCCAGGCCCGCAGGCGTGATCGCCTCCAGTGCCGCCGCGTCGGGATAGGTCGGCGTACCGGACGCCAGGCCCTCCGCGCCGAGCGCGGCCGTCCATTCGGCGAAGCTTCCCGCTGCCATTGTCGAGAAGGCGAGCAGCCCGTCCGATGCGGTCTGCGCGGCCAGCCGTTCGAGTGCGCCGGGCAAGTCGTCGAACCACTGAACGACCAGATTGGCGGCGATCAGATCGAATGGCCCGAGCCCTGGCGGGAGCGCCTCGCCGTCGATCAGGCGGAAATCGGCCTTGAGGTCGAGCGTGGCGCGGGCGCGGTCGAGCATGGCGGGCGCGATGTCGCTCACCGTCCACCGCGCGGCGGGGTCGAGGCGCGGCCCGAGCGCACGGGTCAGGAAACCGGTGCCGCATCCGAGCTCGAGAACCCTTGGAGCCGGCCGCAGGCCCGCTGCCGCTATGCGCTGAGCAAGCAGTTGTGCGGCCGCGCGTTGCACCACGGCGCCGTCGTCATAGTCGGACGCGCGGTCAAATGCGGCCGCGATCCGGGTCCGGCGCTCGGGCGTCCGCTGGTTCATCGCGGGCGCTTTAGGGATCAACCGGCTGCATCGCAACAACGACCCGGTACATATCCCAGAGAATCACTATTGATAGTCAGTCGCAATAGCGCTATCTGGTGATTCGAGAGGTTCTATATGGTCGTCTGTATCTGTAATGCTATCCGCGAGTCGGACGTCCGCGAGGCGGCGCGCAAGGGCGCCGGTTGCCCCCGTAGCGCCTATGAATCGCTGGGCAGGCGTCCCCGCTGCGGACAATGTCTGCCATTCGCCCGTATGATCATCGAAGAGGAAGTCGAGGCCGCCTGAACGGGCGTCTCCGCATTTTCGACGAGGGCCGCCCAAGGGCGGCCTTTTTTGTGCCTGGAGCCAGCGCATTAACTTTGATGCGAATGACTATCCGTCGCAAGTAGCGCCGTAGATCCATCCTTCAGGGAACAAACTTTCACTTGCATCCTTTCAATCACCGACATGCAAGCGTAAATAGATTGCGGGTTTTTTGTTGGAGGCAGTCATGAAGGGCGATGCGAAGGTCATCGAAATCTTGAACGAAACGCTCAAGAACGAGCTGACTGCGATCAATCAGTATTTTCTCCACTATCGCATGCTCGAGCACTGGGGGATCGAAAGTCTCGCCAAAGCCGAATATGAGGAATCGATCGACGAGATGAAACATGCCGACCGGTTGGCGGCGCGCATCCTGTTTCTCGACGGCTTGCCCAATTTCCAGATGCTCGGCCGGCTGCGCATCGGCGAGACGGTCGAGGAGGTGCTGAAGGCCGACCTCGCGCTCGAAAATGAGGCGATCCCTCAGTTGAAGGAGGGGATCGCCCATTGCGAGCAGGTTCGCGATTATGGCAGCCGCGATCTGCTCCAGTCTATCCTCGAAGCGGAAGAAGAGCATGTCGACATGCTCGAAAAGCAGTTCGAGATGATCGAACGGATGGGAATCCAGAACTATATCCAGCTACAGTCCAAAGCTGCAGAAGAGTAAGATCGGCGGATCGGGTCTGTCGGACGGAGCCCTGGGCGCCGGATCACATCGATCCGAGGCAGGGTGCCTTTGGCGCCACGGCCGTGAAGGACAAGACGAAGACGTTCGGTGTGCCGGGTTGAACGAAGACCCTCTTACACCTGCTTGCGGCCGAAACCGACGGACCGCCGCGCCATCGGCGTCGCGGCGGCCGACTTGGCCAGCTCGCGCTCGAACGCGCCGAGTGTCTCGATGAGCAGCGGGCGCAGGCGCTGGATGTCGTTGTCCAGGGAATCGGGCGCGCGGTGCTCCTCTACGCAGCGTCGCGCGGTATGTTCGATATGCTCGGCGAGCCGGCCGATGGCCTCGCCGCCGAACTGGAGCGAGTCGCCTTTCAGGGTATGGGCAGGGCGGACCATCGAGACTGCATCGCGAAGTTTATAGGCTTGCTCGACCGCCACGACGCACTTGGCGGCATCATCGCGATAATAGCCGAGTATCTTGGCGAATTCGTTTCCGATCAGCGTGCGCGTCTGGTCGAAACTCGTCCAGTTCACCACCTCGTTGTTCGTGTGACCCATGTCAAATCCCTGCTTGCCCCATTGGCCGCAGGCTTGTGTATAGGATGGTAGCGTAAACGTCAGGTTACCGCGCGCCGTCGCCCGCTCCCCGTAATTCCCCTTATTCTTCCGCTAAACCTTTCGGATCGTTAGACCTTCGTCTGAGCCGCTCGCGGGCGGCGCGGCCTGAACGATCCAGGTCCCTTCGGCCTCCCCCGGCTCGATCCGCCATCCCTGTGCCGCGGCGAGCGCGGCGATTTCCGCAGGCGCCGCCGGATCGTCGGCAGCTAGCCATATTGGTTCGCCGTCCTCGCGCATCGCGCGCGCGAGCCGGATCGCAGGCCAGGGGCAGCGCATGCCGCGCGCGTCGATGCGCCGGGGGCTCAACGCTCGAAGGGGTTCCGCGCCGCGCGCACCGTCAGGCGCACCGGCACGGCGCCGAAGCCGAGATCGCGGCGTATGCCGTTGACGAGGTAGCGGCGATAGCTTTCGGGCAGCTGGTCGACGCGGGTGCCGAACAGCACGAAGCTGGGCGGCCGCGTCCGGGCCTGGGTCAGGTAGCGCAGTTTGATCCGCTTGCCGCCTGGGGCCGGCGGCGGATTGGCCTCGATCGCCTTTTCGAACCAGCGGTTTAGCTGGCCGGTCGAAATACGCTTCGACCAGGCCTCACGCGTCTCGTGCGCGACCTGCAGGAGCTGGTCGATCCCGCGCCCATTCGCTCCCGAGACAGTGAGCACCGGCAGACCCTTCACCTGCGCGAGTCCTTCGTCGAGCGCGGCCTTCACGCCTTGGAACAGCGCCGGAGGATTTTCCGCGATGTCCCACTTGCTCAGCGCGATAATCAACGCGCGGCCTTCCTGGAGCACCTTGTCGGCGATGCGCAGATCCTGGGCCTCGAGCCCGAGCGTCGCATCGAGCAGCAGAACGACGACCTCGGCGAAATCGACGGCGCGTAGCCCGTCCGCAACCGAAAGCTTTTCGAGCTTGTCCTGCACCTTGGCACGCTTGCGCATGCCGGCGGTATCGATCAGGCGGATCGGGCGTATGCTGCCGTCGGGTGCGCGCCAGTTCCAGTCGATGGCGATCGAATCGCGCGTGATGCCCGCTTCGGGGCCGGTGATCATCCGCTGCTCGCCCAATATTCGGTTGATCAGTGTGGATTTGCCCGCATTTGGCCGCCCGACGATCGCGAGCTTGAGTGGACCGAGCGCTTCCTCGTCCTCGGCCGCCTCAGCCTGCGGATCCACCTCCTCGTCCGGCGGCTCGATGAAGGGGCGCAGGGCATCGAACAGGTCGGCAATCCCTTCGCCATGTTCCGCCGAAAGCGGCACCGGCGTATCGAAACCGAGCGCATAGGCTTCCATCACGCCGGCCTCGGCCGCCTTGCCCTCGGCTTTGTTGGCGATGACGACCACCGGCGTGCGCTCGCCGCGCAGCCATTGTCCGATTTCCTCATCGAGCGGCATCAATCCTGCGCGGGCGTCGATCATGAACAGGGCGACATCCGCATCGCGTACCGCGGCCTGGGTCTGCGCGCGCATCCTGCCCGGCAGCGTCTCGGCGTCGTCGGTCTCGAAGCCGGCGGTGTCGATGATGCGGAAGTCGAGACCGAGCAGGGTCGCATCGGCCTCGCGCCGGTCGCGGGTCACGCCGGGACGGTCGTCGACCAGCGCCAGCTTCTTGCCGACGAGCCGGTTGAACAGGGTCGACTTGCCGACATTCGGCCGGCCGACAATCGCGACGGTGGGAAGTTTGGGCATTGGGCGCCCCATACAGGGGCCGGCTCCTTTTGTTTAGTCTCGAAGCGCGGATAGGTCGCACCCGAGGCGCCCGGCGACCAGGGGCAGCGAGAAGAGCTTATCTATACGCGACGATCCTGCCGTCGTCGGTCATCACGAACAGCGTGTTTTCCGCCACCACGGGCGCCGCGTAGATCGTCTTGCCGAGCCGGACGCCGTTGCCGATCCGGCCGTCCGCGACCGCGACGTTGAGAATGCTGCCATCGGTGGCGACGAGGATTAGCCGGCCACCCGCAAGGATCGGTCCCGACCAGCCGATCGGCCTCTTGCGCTTCTTCTCGTTCTTGTAGCGCGGCAATTGGGTCAGCCAGCGTATCTTGCCGCTGTTGCGGGCGATGCAGAGCAGCTTGGCGTCGTCGGTGACGACGAACAGCCATTCTCCGGCCACCCAGGGCGTCTCGATGCCGGCGATGTTCAACTCCCACAGCCGCTGGCCGGTCAGGAGATCCATCGCGACCATGCGACCGCCCTGGCCGATCGCGTAGACGCGGCCCTGGTCGATGACGGGCGAGGCATCGATGTCGACCAGCGTCGCGACCGACGTCGATATGCTGGTGCGCGCGAGCGTATCCTGCCACACCGGACGTCCATTTTCGTAGCGATAGGCGGTAAGCTCCCCCGACGAAAAACCAGCGACGACGGTGCCCTGGCCAACCGCCGGTGCCCCGGCCCCGAAGACGGCCGCGTTCTCCAGCGTACTGCTGGCTGACCAGATGGTCTCGCCATTGGCAGCCTTGAGCGCGAACAGCTGATTGTCCTGGCTCATCACATAGACGGTGTCGTTACCAATCGACGGCGCGCCGCGCAGGGGGCCGCCCAGCCGCACTTTCCAAAGCTGGCTGCCGGTCGCGGGGTCGAGGGCGGCTACGTCTCCGACGCCATTCGTGGCGTAGAGCTTGCCATTGTCATAGCTGACACCGCCGCCGAACAGTGCCGCCTTGTTGCCGTCCTTGTCGGCCAGCGTACTTTGCCACAGCGGTGCGCCACTTTTCACATCGAAAGCATGGACGACGGCGTTGACGTCCATCGCATAGAGCTTGCCGCCGCCGACGACCGGGCCCGCACCGATTCGCGCCTGCTTGCTCGATCCGGCGATCTTGCGATCCCAGGCGACGTCGAGCGCCTGTCCGAGCGCGAGCTGCCCCATCGACTTCGGGCCGTTGCCGCCCGGTTGCGCCCACTCGCTGTTGACCTGCTCGGCCGGCACCGTGACCGATACGCCTGCCAGGCCGGGGTCGACTTCGGCGCCCGTCTCGGCGGTGAGCACCGCGATGCGTTGGCCGAGCACCGGTGTTTTCGGCTTCTTGTCGTCGCCCCGCCCGAACAGCCCGCATCCGCCGAGCGTTGTTGCCAGCGCGAGGGCGGCGGCGAGCGCGAAAAGCTTGCGATTCATTCCGGTCATTCCTTGTCGGCGGCCGACGGCAGGGCCACATCGGCGCCGAGGCTGTTGGCGAGGCGCGCGGCGCGCAGGCGCAGCGTGGGAGGGAGCTGCCTGTCGCGGGAGATGGTCGCCAGCAGCCGCCCGGCCTCGGCGGGGCGCTTTGCCTTGATCAGCGCAAGGGCAGTCAGCTCGCCTGCGGTGCCGAACCACGGACCGCTCTCGATCGTCAGCGGCTTCATGCGATCGATCACCTGCTGCGGCGGCAGGCCGTCGAACTCGATCAGCGTCTGGCGGATCAGCGCGAGATCACGGAACGGCTGGGCCACGCCATCGTCGGCGGCGATGCGGGCATAGAGCGCCGCCGCCTGCTTGGTCTCGTTTTTCTGACCGTGGACGGCAGCCTTGGTGAAAGTCGCGGCGACCCGATAGGCGTGGCTGCCGTCGGCGAGCAGCGGCTCGACCTTCTTGACCGCCTCGGTCGGCTGATTGGCCTGGAGGTTGGCGATCGCGGCACTGAGCTGTTCGCTGTCGGCCTCGGCGGTCTTGGTGACCTGCGCTTTCCAGATCAGATAGGCTGCGAGCCCCGCGAGGAGCAGGCCCACCGCGGCCAGCATCAGCCGGCCATAGCGGTTCCACAGCGTCTGCATCCGGTCACGACGAAGCTCCTCGTCGACTTCGCGCAGAAAGACTTCATCGGTGGGTGGCGTTGAGGCCAAGCATCGTCTCCGGAATTAAGCTCGCGGTTCTCTTAGCGAGGCCGGAGCCGGGGTGCCATAGCCAATAGATATGTCCGGTGAACGGGGACATGCTCCACTGGAGACGTCCTGCCGGGCCGATGGGAACGCGCGGATCGCGGTTGCAGGGGTCGACCGCGATCCTGAGCGTGGCGCGCTCGCGGAACAGCGCCCCACGCCGGGACGGAGCGGTCATGCCTTGGGCTGGTAGGTCTGATCCGCCGTCGGGAACATACGCGAGCGCACCTCGCTGGCGTAGCTGACAACCGCCGCCTCGATGCGGTCGGCCAGATTCTCATATTTCTTAACGAAGCGCGGCACCCGGTCGAACATGCCGAGCATGTCGTCGATCACCAGCACCTGGCCGTCGCACTCGACCGAGCCGCCGATGCCGATCGTCGGCACCTCGACCGCGCGGGTGATCTCCACCGCCAGCGGCTCGACGACACCTTCGACGACGATCGCGAACGCGCCGGCGTCGGCCACCGCCCTGGCATCGCGCAGCAGCTTGGCCCGTTCCGCTTCGCTCCGCCCGCGCGCGCCATAGCCGCCGAGGATGTTGACCGCTTGCGGGGTGAGGCCGACATGTCCGACCACCGGAACGCCGCGCGCGGCGAGGAACGCGATCGTCGGTGCCATCGCTTCGCCGCCCTCGAGCTTGACGGCCGCCGCGCCGCTTTCCTTCAATATGCGCGCGGCGGAGCGGAACGCTTGTTCGGGGCTCTCCTCATAGGAGCCGAACGGCATGTCGACGACGACGAGGCTGTGATAGCTGCCCCGCACCACCGCCGCGCCATGCGCGATCATCATCTCGAGGCTGACGGGGACCGAGGAGGGCAGGCCGTAGAGCACCTGGCCCAGGCTGTCGCCGACCAGCAAAATGTCGCAATGCGGATCGAGGATCTGGGCCATGCGGATCGTGTAGGCGGTGAGCATCACCACCGGCAGCTTGCCCTTCGCGGCGCGGATCGCCGGCACGGTCAGCCGCTTCATCGGCGCGGGGGTCGGATTGGCGCGGCTGGTTGCGGTGTCGATCTGGAAGGTGGACATTCTTGTCTGGCCTCAAACGCCGGCGGTCGCATCCGCGACCTCGGCTATCCTCGCATAAGCTCGGGCGCGCGTTCGCGCTTGCGGAGCCCTGTCGGACTCCGACGATAAGCTTTGCGTCAGGACATGTATATGTCCCGCAAGCGCGAACGCGCGCCCGAGCTTATGCGAGGAAGCCAAGCAGGGCGGATGATCGTAGGCGGTCAGCGAACTGCCGGGGGCAGTTCGCAGCCGAAGATCGGCTCGCAAAGCGAGCCGTGGGCGCCAGGCGTTTGAGGGCGTAAATAAAAAAGCGCGCGCAAACGAAAAGCTAGATCATGCCCAAGGCCGCCATATAGGTCTCGAGCACCATGCTCTCCTCCTCATGCTCGCCCTTCTTCTTTTTGCGGATGCCAATCAGCTTTCGGACGATCTTCGTGTCATAGCCACGTCCCTTCATCTCCGACATCACCTCCTTGATGTCGTCGGCGATCCCCTTCTTCTCCTCCTCGAGCCGTTCGACCCGCTCGACGAACAGCCGAAGCTCCTGCGCCGCGATGCTGCCCTTGTCCTGGCTGATATCGGCCTCGGCCATGATTCGCTCACCCCGTGAAACTGCTGGAGCAGGAGGCTCTAAAGCGACCGCGCGCCGCACTCAACCGGCGAATCGCCGACGCGACGAAGAATGCCGTTGCGGCGATGGAAAGGCTTGCGGCGGCCAGGCTTTCGCCTATGTCCTGCAGTCCTCCCGAAGCTGATGAGCGAGCGGAAAATCAACGTGGAAGCCCGGATTTCTCCCCGATCGCGCAAGGTTCGCGTGCTCGCGACGCTCGGGCCGGCCAGCGCTTCGCCCGAGATGATCTCGAAGCTGCTCTTCGCCGGCGCCGACGCCTTCCGCATCAACATGAGCCATGGCGGCCATGAGGATAAGCTGCCGATCATCCAGGCGATCCGGACGCTGGAAAAGGATCTCGGCCGCGCGACGACGATCCTGTTCGACCTGCAGGGCCCCAAGCTCAGGGTCGGCCGTTTCCGCGATGGCTCGGCCCAGCTTGTCACCGGCGCGACATTCGTGCTCGACCGCCTGTCGACGCTGGGCGACGCGCATCGGGTCGAACTGCCGCACCGCGAGATATTCGACGCGCTGCAGCCCGGCGCGCGCCTGCTGCTCGACGACGGCAAGCTGGTCCTGCGCGTCAAGACGGTGCGCCATGATCATGTCGAGACGTTGGTCGAGGTCGGCGGAACCCTCTCGAACAACAAGGGACTGAACGTCCCCGACGTCATCGTTCCGATGGCGGCCCTGACCGAGAAGGATCGCAGCGATCTTGCCTTTGCCTGCGAACATGGTGCCGACTGGATCGCGTTGAGCTTCGTGCAGCGGCCCGAAGACGTGGCAGAGGCGCGCCGGCTGATCGGCGGGAAGGCGGCGCTGCTCGCCAAGATCGAGAAGCCCGCGGCGGTCGAACGACTCGAGGAGATTCTGGAACTCGCCGACGCGGTAATGGTGGCGCGCGGCGATCTGGGCGTCGAGCTGCCGCCGGAGCGGGTACCGCCGATGCAGAAGCGGATCGTCGAGGCGGCGCGGCGGATGGGCCGCCCCGTGGTTGTCGCGACCCAGATGCTCGAGTCGATGATCGAATCGCCGAGCCCGACCCGTGCCGAGGTGTCGGACGTGGCCACCGCCATTTACGACGGTGCCGACGCGGTGATGCTTTCCGCCGAATCGGCCAGCGGCAAATGGCCCGAGGAGGCAGTCGCGATGATGAACGCGATCGCGGTCTCGGTCGAAAGCGATCCCGGCTATGCCGCGCGCATCCATTTCACCGAGACCCACCCCGACGCGACCACGGCCGACGCGCTGGCCGAGGCGGCGGCCCGGATCGCCGAGACCGTCTCGGCGAGCCTGATCGTCTGCTTCACCCTGTCCGGCTCGACCGCGCGCCGGATCGCGCGCGAGCGGCCTGCGGTTCCGCTGATGGTGCTGACCCCGAAGATCGCGACCGCGCGCCGGATCGGCCTGCTCTGGGGCAGTCATGCGGTCCGGACCAAGGATGTGGCGAATTTCGAAGAGATGGTCGGCAAGGCCCGCCGCATGGCGCTGCGCCACGGCCTCGCCAAGGCCGGCGACCGCCTCGTCATCGTCGCCGGCGTGCCGTTCGGGACGCCGGGCTCGACCAACATGATCCATGTCGTCCGGCTGACCGGGGATGAGCTGAAGGGGTATGCGGGCGGCTGAGATTTGCCTTGTGAGCGTGCCTTTCCCATCAAAGCCCACCACCCCTTCATGGCCCAATACAAGGTCGATCGGATGGGTCAAACCGCGGCCTCGCTTGCGGCACACGTCCGCGGTCGTCGCGCCGGCCTCCGGCTCCCGCAGGATGCCGATCACCTGCTCCTCACCGAATCTGCCGCGCCTCATCGTCGTCCTCCTTCAAGAAGGACTCTAGCTCAGGCGGGCGGAGCTTCCGGGGAGCACGTCACCAAGCGGGTTAAGCAACCATGCCTGCAAGGGTACCATGACCACCCCGGACTCCAGTTATGACTGGCGGAGAAACGGGGCGCACGTCATGGCCATTCATGAACGTGCCGACGGAGAGAATGTATGACGGGTACGAACAGATTTGCAGGGCGCACCGTGTTGATTACCAGCGCCGACATTTACATGGGTCCGGCGATCAGCGAGCGCTTCGAAATGGAAGGCGCCCAGGTCATCCGCGACACGGGCCAGTATGCCGATGCCGATGACCCCGCGAGGATCGTTGCCGCTGCGGGGACCGTTGATGTGCTCGTGGTCAATCTGCTGCCGGCGAAGATGGGCCGGGTTCCTATCCAGGACGTGAGCGAGCAGGCGTGGCAGAACATGTTCGCCACACTCGTCCACCCGACGATGCGATTCATGAAGGCCGTCCTGCCGCAAATGATCGAACGGCGCGAAGGCAAGATCATCGTCGTTACCAGCGCGGCGCCATTACGCGCGATCCCCGCTGCCTCCGCCTATACGGCGGCCCGGGGAGCGCAGAATGCTCTCGTCCTTGCCGCAGGGACCGAGGTCGCCCGGCATAATGTGCAAATCAACGCCATCGGCCAGAATTTCGTCTATGGCGGGTATCCGCTCAATGCGATGGACAAGCCGGAAATACGCGAACCTGTGCTGCGCGATGTGCCGTCGCAGCGCATCGCGGAGGGATGGGAACAGGCTGAGCTCGTGCTGTTCCTGGCCTCGCAGAACAGCAATTTCATATGCGGGCAGGTCATCCCGTTTGCAGGCGGCTGGGTGACGATCGGCTAGGGTCCGTAGCGATTCAGCGTGAGTTGATGACGGCTGCGGCGAGGTAAATCATGGCAGCGAAGCGCTGCCGGTCGTCCCTCGCCGCCGCTCGGCTTCAATGCCGGCGCAGCGCGTCCTCGATGCTGACAAAGCCGACCACGATCATGAACAGCGCGGCCCCGGCCAAGGGGATGACGAAGAAGTGGTCGCCGATGTAACCCAGCATGATGTTGCTCCCGACAGATGAGGAATCGACGATGCGCCGCGAAGCGTTGCCGGGCTTTGATGCCGGTCAAAGACCGTTCTTTTTACGGCCGCGAGGCGATATGGAGGGGGGATGAACAGCTCCTGCGCAGATTGCGCGGTCCGCGACCGGTCACTGTGTGGCAGTCTCAGCGACGCCGAGCTCGAGGCGCTCAACCGGCTGGGCCGGCGTCGCACCGTCCGCCGCGGCGAGACGATCGCCTGGGCGGGTGATCCCAACATCATCTGCGCGAACCTGCTGTCGGGCATGCTCAGGCTCGTCGCCGCCGACGCCGATGGGCGCGAGCAGGTGGTCGGCCTGCTCTATCCAGCCGACTTCGTAGGACGACCGTTCGCCGAGGAGGTCGATTTCACCATAACGGCGCTGACCGATGCCGAGCTCTGTTTCTTCCCGCGCGGCCCATTCGAGCAGGTGCTGAACGATCATGCGCGGATGGAACGGCTGCTGCTGCGGCGGGTGCTCGACGCACTGGCCGATGCCCGCAGCCGGATGGCGATGCTGGCGCGCGCCTCCGCCGCCGAAAGGATCGCCCGCTTGCTGATCGACATGGGCAGGCGAGCCGCGGCCACCGGGTGTCGCGCCGCGCTGGACGGGCCGCTCACCTTCGATCTGCCGATGGCGCGCGGCGAGATGGCGGAGATGCTGGGGCTGACCATCGAAACCGCCAGCCGTCAGATGACGAGCCTGCGCGATGCCGGGATCATCGCGCTGCCCGGCGGGCGGGCGGTTACGATCCTCGACGACGCCGCGCTCATGAAACGTGCAGCGCTCTGAAATCAGGCTTCGGTCGGCGCGGGATCCTCGAGCACATGAGCCTCGCGACCGCGCCGCGAACGTCCAGCTGCATCACCGGCCCTGCGGTCGGTGCGCTGGCCGAGCCTCGCCAATGCGAGCAGCGCGACCGGTAGCATCGTCAGCACTGCGATGACTGCTGCTGCCTCGTAGATGTCGTGGACCCTCCAGACCCGGTCGGCCAGTTCGACGGTCGGCGGGGCGGCAAGCGGCCGGCCCGCGAGCGGATAGAGCGCATATTGGGCCGCGTAGAGTATCCAGAACGCAGGCGCCAGCGCCCAGAACAAGCCCCCCGAGCGCGGCGGCAGGCGCTTTGGCTGCGCCAGGAACGACAAGGCGAGCCCGATGGCGAAGCCGGTCAGAATCGAGCCTCCGAGGTCGGTAAGCGGCACGCCGAAGAAGCCGCCGGGGTGATCATAGGCCCAATAGCCGCGTATCGTCGATGCGATCGCCACGCCCGCACTGTCCGCGCCGGTCACGATCAGCGCGGTGAGCAACGCGGTCGCCACCTGGCTCCAGATTGCCGAATCGCCCTGGTCGGTACCGATCGCCAGCCTCGAGATCAGCCAGGCAGGCCAGGCGATGCCGAACCAGTCGAGTATTAGCCGGACCGGCGCGCCCGCGAACTTCGGACCCATCGCGGCGGCATGCTGATGGGCGCCGAAGGGGAAGCCGCTGTGGACGCTAAGCACTTCGGCGAAGAGGGCGATCAGCAGAGCAGCGGAAACCAGCTTCGCCGCGCGCTTCGCGCCGACGGCTGCACAGGCGTGGAACATCGCCGCGACGAAGTAGAACAGCGCAATGCCGGCGGGAAGCTCGTCGGCTGGCGTGCCCGCGGTCATGGCGCTCGTCATCGCCCATATGCCGATCAAAGCCCAGCTTATCGCCAGCGCTATCAGCCGTGCTCCCCTGGAACCCATATATCCAACCCCCCCGGGCGATATCGATTCACATTGCTCCCACGGTTCGCCGCCGAATGTCCAGCGGCGTTTCGAATTCCACCTTCCTTGGAGTGATTTCGAGGCAGATGGAAACATCTGCCGGATCGGAAATCACGGCAAACAAAAGAAAATGTAACTTGGTCCGATTCAATCAGAAACGGATCCAGTCTAGCAGGAACGGCCGGCAGCTTTCCTCCCTCCTTTGCCAGCGGTTGCGGGCCACAGATCGGCTCGCCGGGCAGGGCGGACAACAGAGAACCGCGCCCGGCGAAAGCCCGGACGCGGCCTTTTCGTCAGCAATGAATGATGCGCGGGCGCCTGCCCGCTACGCGATCAACCCTGGCGCGCCTTGAAGCGGCGGTTGGTCTTGTTGATCACATAGGTCCGGCCACGACGACGGATCACGCGGTTGTCGCGATGACGGTCCTTCAGGGACTTGAGCGAGTTGCGGATCTTCATGGCTCGACGCGCCTGCTTTCTAAGCTTGAATGTGGAAAATCGAGGCGCTCCCCTATGGGCGCGCACCGGCCGAGTCAAGATGGTTTTGCCCTCGGGCGCCTGGCCGCCTCGCATGAGCGGGGTCTCGCCCTGGCGCCCGCGGAGCCACGGCAGGGCCGGGCACGGAAGCGGCGCGCGTCGGAATGCGGCACTGTCCGCCGGGCCGAGCGGGCGATCGATCCGGGCGAGGACGGTCCGGATAGCTGGCTGTGCAGGCGGGCGCTACGAGGCTAACAAAGCCATGCAGCCAAATCGTTGCCGCTGCGTTTCGATGCTTAGGCATCGGCGGGAGGAAGACCAAGATGACCAAGTTTTTGTCCCAGGCCCTGCTGCTCGGCGCTGCGCTCGCCCTCGCCGGCTGCGCTTCGCAGCTGCCCGAGGCGCGGGTCACCCGTTTCCATCTCGGCCAGCCGATCGCTCCCGGCCAGGTCCTGGTCGAGCCGCGCGATCCGAGCCTCGCGAAGGATCTCGAATTTCAAAGCTATGCCCGCATCGTCCGCGCGGAGCTCGACCGGCTCGGCTTCGGTCTCGCACCCGATCTGGCCAAGTCCGAGATCGTCGCCGTGACCGAGGTGACGCGCCAGTGGCGGCCGGCCGGCCCCGCGCAGGGTTCGTCGCTATCGATCGGCCTCGGCGGGGGATCGGGCGGCGGATGGCACGGCGGCACCAGCGTCGGCCTCGGCGGCGCGATCAGCTTTCCGATCGGCAAGGGCCGTCAGCCGATGGACGTGCTGACAACGCTTTCGGTCCAGCTCAAGCGCCGCTCGGAAGGGACGGTGATCTGGGAGGGCCGCAGCGATATGGTGGCCCGCGACGGCACGCCCGCGGCCCAGCCCGAGGCTGCGGTGCAGCGGCTGGCCTCGGCGATGTTCGGGGACTTCCCCGGCCGGTCGGGTGAGACTATCAGGGTGAAATGACGATCGACATCAGCAAGGATTTCGACAGCGGCAATATCGAGGTCATCGCGCAGGACGGGGGTAGTTTCGAGCTCGCCATCGCCCGCGATCACCAGTCCGACTTCTATCAGTGGTTCCACTTCCGCGTCACCGGGGCGAAGGGCGAGAAGCTTCGGCTGCGCATCATGAACGCGGGTGGATCGGCCTATCCCGATGGCTGGCCCGGCTATCGCGCCTGCGCGTCCTATGACCGGCGCAGTTGGTTCCGCGTTCCGACCAGCTATGCCACGGGCGTGCTCGACATTGCCTTCGCACCCGAGGGCGACAGCGTCTGGATCGCCTATTTCGCGCCCTATTCGATGGAGCGCCACCATGATCTCGTCGGCCGCGTCGCCGCCGCGCCGGGCGTCCGCCACGAGCGGCTCGGCGCGACACTCGACGGTCAGGATATCGACCTGCTGACGATCGGCGAGGGACCGAGGCAGGTCTGGCTCTACGCCCGCCAGCATCCTGGCGAGTCGATGGCCGAATGGTGGATGGAAGGCGTGCTGGACAGGCTGATCGACGGCCATGATCCGGTCTCGCGGGCGCTGCGCGCCGCCGCCACCTTCCACATCGTTCCGAACATGAACCCCGACGGGTCGCGTCGCGGCCATCTGCGCACCAATGCGGCGGGGGTGAACCTCAATCGCGAGTGGCATGGCCCCACGCTCGAGCGCAGTCCCGAGGTCGTGCACGTGCTCAACCGGATGGAGCAGACCGGGGTCGATTTGGCGATGGACGTCCATGGCGACGAGGCGATCCCGCATGTGTTCATCGCCGGATTCGAGGGTATCCCCAACTGGACCGCCGAACAGGGCCGGCTCTATCACCTCTATCGCGATACGCTCGCCCGGCGGACACCCGACTTCCAGACGCGGCATGGCTATGGAATCGCGGGCAAGGGCAAGGCCAATTTGTCGATGTCGACCAATCAGCTGGCGAACCGCTTCGGCTGCGTCGCGATGACCCTCGAAATGCCGTTCAAGGACAATGCCGGTCTTCCCGACCCGGTCCATGGCTGGTCGCCCGAGCGGTCGAAGCGGCTGGGTGCGGAGTGCCTGGGCGCGCTCCACGAGCTGATCGGGGAACTGCCGGCGCGGGATTGAGGCGCCGGGCGTCTATTCCGCGCCGCGCTGCTTCGCCAGCACCAGGTCGATCATGGTCTGGTCGACCGGGCGCTCGAAGCGGCAGCCCGCCTCGCGGCCATCGGCCCAGACGATCCGGGCATCCACCATGCCGCCGGGCAGCGCGAGTTGGATCGAGGTTTCGGGCGCCAGGATTTCGTAGAGGCGCAGGCGTGCGCCGCCCGCCGAGATGTCGATGATCCGGCACGGCGATCGGGTGGCGACGCCGGCGCTGTGCATCACGGTATCGACCGAGGCTCGTACGCGCGGCGACAGCCGGCGGTCGGGGCCGCCGCGAACGACCACTTGCGACGAGACCATGAATACCCCCCTGACGCCACCATAGTGGCGAGCCCTCCCCCCGAGGACGTTAACCTTTATTAAGGCCGCCATGCCGCGACGGCAATATGAAATGGTCCGTTTCGGCGCAAAATGTCAGGGTCATGACAGCATCGTGCGTCAGGACGCGCTGCAAACGGCGCTCATGGAGCGGCGCGCGCCCGATCGGGCTGTGAGGCTCAGGCTTCGAGCTCGATATCCCAGTAGAGCCAGTCGCGCCAGCTCTGGTGCAGATAATGCGGCGGAAAACTGCGGCCATTTTCCTGGAGCTGCCAGCTCGTCGGGCGGATCGCCGGTTCGAACAGGCGCATGCCGGCCTGCTTGGGGGTACGCCCGCCCTTCTTGAGGTTGCAGGGCGCACAGGCCGTCGAGACATTCTCCCAGGTCGTGCGGCCGCCCTGCGCGCGCGGGATCACATGATCGAAGGTCAGGTCGCGGGTCTCGCCGCAATATTGGCACATGAACCGGTCGCGCAGAAACAGGTTGAAGCGAGTGAAGGCCGGATGCTCGGACTGCTTCACATATTGGCGGAGCGCGATCACCGATGGCAGCTTCATCGTGAGATTGGGGCTGCGCACCTCGCGCTCATATTGCGAAACGATGTCGACCCGCTGCAAAAAAACCGCCTTGATAGCGGTTTGCCAGTTCCACAGCGATAAGGGGTAATAGCTCAGCGGCGTATAATCGGCGTTGAGCACGAGCGCCGGACAACTGTCCGGATGTCGCATGAGATCGGAGTGGTACATGAGCGAACCGGACCTCCCGCACGAGATGGAGGACCTCGCCGCTCGCCCCGACCTTCCGTTCGCACACCGGAACGCCTATGGCCGAACCGGCCGCGCCCTCGTGGCCACCCTTTCGCGAGAAAGCGTGACATGGTCATGACAGCATTTCTGCCGACTCTCCGTCAAGTGCCGCAATGGCCGCGGAGCTAATTTCCCGCTTTGCGCCGAGTCCCACGGGCCGCCTCCATCTCGGCCACGCCTTCTCCGCCCTGCTCGCCCATGATCTCGCGCGGGCGCGGGGCGGCCGCTTCCTGCTGCGGATCGAGGATATCGACGCGGGGCGCTGCCGGCACGATCATATCGAGGGCATCGTTGAGGATTTGCGCTGGCTGGGCCTGCACTGGGACGGCGAGATCGTCTTTCAATCGGGGCGGCTGGCGCTCTACCACGCCGCGTGCGACCGGCTGCGCGCGGATGGCCTGCTCTATCCCTGCTTTTGCACCCGCGCGCAGATATCCGCCGAGATCGGCGCCAGCGCCTCGGCGCCGCATGGACCCTATGGCCCGATCTATCCGGGCAGCTGCAAGCGCCTGCTCCGCCACCAGGTCGAGCTGCGGCTGGCGGCGGGCGCGCCGCACGCCTGGCGGCTCGACGTCGCGGAGGCGGCGGCGCGGGTCGGTCCGCTGAGCTGGCACGACAGGCATGCCGGCGAGGTGCCGGCGACGCCGGAACTCCATGGCGATGTCGTCCTCGCCCGCAAGGACGCGCCGACGAGCTACCATCTCGCCGTGACGGTCGACGATGCGGCGCAGGGGGTGACCGATGTCATCCGCGGCGAGGACCTGTTCGCAGCCACCCATGTCCATCGCCTCCTCCAGGCGCTGCTCGGCCTGCCGACCCCCGCCTATCATCATCACCGGCTGCTCGCCGACGCGGGCGGCGAACGGCTCGCCAAGCGCCGCGGCTCGCCGACCCTCGCCTCGATGCGTGCAGACGGAGCGGATCCGACGGAGCTGCTCCGCATGTTGCGCGGGTCCTCTGCCCCGTTCGCCGGCGGGGGAAATGGGTTTCGCTCGGACGCGCCGCGCGCTAAACCCTTCGTATGAACACGATCTTCTTCCTCGCCATCCTGGCGGCGATGGTCGCGACGGTGGTCGCGCTGGTGCGGGGCATCATCGCCTTTCTCAAGACGACCGAAGCCGATCTCAAAAGCGGCGGTGTCAGCCAGTCGGGGCTCAGGCAGAACAAGATGATGCGGATGCGCATCGCCTTCCAGGCGATCGCGGTGATCCTCATCATCCTGCTGCTGGTGATGAGCCGCCAATAGGGTGGTCCGCCTCAACCGGATCTATACGCGCACCGGCGATGCCGGCGAGACCGGGCTGGTCGACGGATCGCGCCTGCCGAAGTCGGCGCCGCGCATGGCCGCGATCGGCGATGTCGACGAGCTCAATTCGGCGATCGGCGTCGCGCTGACCCATGATCTGCCCGAGGCGGCCCGCGCGATGCTCGGCCGGATCCAGAACGAGCTGTTCGATCTCGGCGCCGATTTCGCCACCCCCGGCCCCGATTTCGCGCCGTCGGAAATGTCGCTGCGCATCCTGCCCTCGCAGGTCGAGCGGCTGGAGGCGGAGACCGACGCGATGAACGTCGAGCTCGAGCCGCTGCGCAGCTTCATCCTGCCCGGCGGCGCAGCCGCGGCCGCTGCGATCCACCTCGCCCGCACGATCGCCCGCCGCGCCGAGCGCTCGGCGGTGACCGCGCATGGCGGCGGCGCTGCGCTCAACCCGGTCGGCCTCGCCTATATCAACCGGCTGTCGGACCATCTGTTCGTCCTCGCCCGCACCCTCAACCGCAGCGGCCAGGGGGACCTGCTGTGGCAGCCCGGCGCGACGCGCTGAACCCGCTCCGGACGCGGGCACGCACTACGGCATCTTCATCGGGTCGCCCATCACCTCGTGCAGGAACAGCAATGCCAGCACCAGGAAGAGCGCGGCGAGCGCGACCGTGCGTATCCATTCCTTCTTCTGATCCGGTTCCATCGCGCCCCCCCATCTGTCGCGCACAGCCGTGCCGCGGCCCCCGCCGGAGAGAAGCCCGGCTGAAGGCGATGCGCAACCCTTAATATATATCCGTCGCATGAGCGACGCGCCGCGGCTTGAGAATCGCCCGCCCCCGCCCCAGATTATCCCGACAGCCGGGGCGACCGCTTGCGCGCCGCGAACAAATCTGGAACATTTGCTTTCATGCTCACCCATATTTCCGTGCGCGGCGCGCGCGAGCATAATCTCAAGGGCGTCGACGTCGATCTGCCGCGCGACAAGCTGATCGTCATCACCGGCCTGTCGGGCTCGGGCAAGTCGAGCCTCGCCTTCGATACGATCTATGCCGAGGGCCAGCGCCGCTATGTCGAGAGCCTGTCGGCCTATGCGCGCCAGTTCCTCGAGCTGATGCAGAAGCCCGAGGTCGATCATATCGAAGGCCTCTCCCCCGCCATCTCGATCGAACAGAAGACGACCAGCCGAAACCCGCGCTCGACCGTCGCGACCGTCACCGAAATCTACGATTATATGCGCCTGCTCTGGGCGCGCGTCGGCATTCCCTATTCGCCGGCCACCGGCCTGCCGATCGCCGCGCAGACGGTCAGCCAGATGGTCGATCGCGTGATGACGCTGCCCCACGGAACCCGCTTCCTGCTGCTCGCGCCGGTCGTTCGCGGCCGCAAGGGCGAATATCGCAAGGAACTCGCCGAATGGCAGCGCGCCGGCTTCACCCGCGTGCGGATCGACGGCGAGATGCACGAGATCGAGGCCGCCCCCGCGCTCGACAAGAAGTATAAGCACGACATCGAGGTGGTGGTCGATCGCCTCGTCGTCCGCGAGGGGATCGAGACGCGGCTGGCGCAGAGCCTCGAGACCGCGCTGCGGCTCGCCGACGGCCTCGCTTATGTCGATCTGGTGGACGGGACGGTGGCGGAGGCGCTCGCGAAGGGCGGTGGCGTCCGGGAAATGCCGGCCTCGTTCCAATATGCCGACGCGCTCCCTCTCCCCGAGGGGGAGAGGGCTGGGGTGAGGGGGGGCGACGCCGGGGAAGCGCACGACCTCGACGGCGGAGCCCCCTCACCCAACCCTCTCCCCCTCGGGGAGAGGGCTAAGAGCGGAATGAAGAATGCGGGAGTCCCCCCCAACCGCATCACCTTCTCCGAGAAATTCGCGTGCCCGGTCTCGGGCTTCACCATCGCCGAGATCGAGCCGCGGCTCTTCTCGTTCAACGCGCCGCAGGGCGCCTGCCCGGCCTGCGACGGCCTCGGCGAGAAGCTCTATTTCGATCCGCAGCTCGTCGTGCCCAACGAAGCGCTGTCGATCAAGCAGGGCGCGGTCGTCCCCTGGGCGAAGTCGAACCCGCCGAGCCCCTATTATATGCAGGTGCTGGCCTCGGTCGCGCGCGCCTATGATTTCAGGCTCGACACGCCGTGGAACGAGCTGCCCGAGGGGATGGCTGACGTCATCCTCTACGGCACCAAAGGCCGCGTCATCACCCTCACCTTCGTCGACGGCCGCAAGAGCTATGACGTGCAGAAGCCGTTCGAGGGCGTGATCCACAATCTCGAACGCCGGATGCTCGCCACCGAGAGCGCCTGGATGCGCGAGGAGCTCGCCAAATATCAGAGCTCGGCGCATTGCGAGGTCTGCGGCGGCGCACGGCTCAAACCCGAGGCGCTGGCGGTCAAGATCGCCGGCGAGGACATCTCGATGTCGACCCGCCGTGCGGTCGGCCCCGCGCTCGCCTTCTTCCGCGCGATGCCCGATCATCTCAACGCGCAGCAGACCGCGATCGCCACGCCGATCCTCAAGGAGATCGTCGAGCGGCTCGGCTTTCTCGACAATGTCGGGCTCGACTATCTCAATCTCGACCGCACCTCGGGCACGCTGTCGGGCGGCGAAAGCCAGCGCATCCGGCTCGCCAGCCAGATCGGCTCGGGCCTGTCGGGCGTGCTCTATGTGCTCGACGAGCCCTCGATCGGCTCCACCAGCGCGACAATGATCGGCTGCTCGTCACGCTCCGCCGTCTGCGCGATCTCGGCAACACCGTGATCGTCGTCGAGCATGACGAGGATGCGATCCGCAGTGCCGATCATGTGCTCGATATGGGGCCGGGCGCCGGCGTCCATGGCGGCGAGGTCGTCGCGCAGGGCAGCCTCGACGACATATTGAACAACCCGGCCAGCCTGACCGGCGATTATCTTTCGGGCCGCCGCGCGGTGCCGCTGCCGAAGAAGCGGCGCAAGGGCAATGGCAAGAAGGTCACCGTCCATGGCGCGCGCGCGAACAATCTGAAGGACGTGACTGCGGCGATCCCGCTCGGCACTTTCACCTGCATCACCGGCGTCTCGGGCTCGGGCAAATCGAGCTTCACGATCGACACGCTCTACGCCGCCGCCGCGCGCACGCTCAACGGCGCCCGCGTCGTCGCCGGCGCGCATGAGAAGATCAGCGGCCTCCAGCATTGCGACAAGGTGATCGACATCGATCAGTCGCCGATCGGCCGCACCCCGCGCTCGAACCCGGCAACCTATACAGGCGCCTTCACCAACATCCGCGACTGGTTCGCCGGCCTGCCCGAAAGCCAGGCGCGCGGCTACAAGCCGGGCCGCTTCAGCTTCAACGTCAAGGGCGGCCGCTGCGAGGCGTGTACGGGGGACGGGCTGCTCAAGATAGAGATGCACTTCCTGCCCGACGTCTATGTCACCTGCGACGTCTGCCACGGCAAACGCTATAATCGCGAGACGCTCGAGGTGAAGTTCAGGGATAAGTCGATCGCCGACGTGCTCGACATGACGGTCGAGGACGCGGTCGAATTCTTCAAGGCGGTCCCGCCGATCCGCGACAAGATGGCGATGCTCGCCGAAGTCGGCCTCGGCTATGTCAAGGTCGGCCAGCAGGCGACCACGCTCAGCGGTGGCGAGGCCCAGCGCGTCAAGCTCGCCAAGGAACTGTCGCGCCGCTCGACCGGGAATACCCTCTACATCCTCGATGAGCCGACCACTGGCCTCCATTTCGAGGACGTCCGCAAACTCCTCGAAGTGCTTCACGCGCTGGTCGAGCAGGGCAATACCGTGGTGGTGATCGAGCATAATCTCGAGGTGATCAAAACGGCGGACTGGGTGATCGACCTCGGGCCCGAAGGCGGCGTGCGAGGTGGCGAGATTGTGGCGGAGGGCACGCCGGAGCAGGTGGCTGAGGAGGCGCGGAGCTATACGGGGCAGTATCTAAAGTCGTTGCTGGCTCCAGGCACCCGTAGCGTCCAGGCCGCCGAGTAGCGGATCGCCGGCGGGCTTATCAGAACGGCGCTCCCGGTCGTGGCCCGTCCCCTGTCCCGGCGCGAACGCGTCTCGCTGCTCGTCGTGATCGGCGTCGCCGTAGTGGCAAGCTTCCTCCTCCAGTTCAGTGCGCCGATCGGTCGGGACGTCGGCGATCACGGCGCCGCGCTCCAGATCGTCACGGCGCGGGGCGGGCCGGGCCGCGATGTGAAGGGCGCCGATCTGACCTTGGTGGTCTTCACCGACTATCAATGCCCGGCCTGCAAGCTCGCCCACCCCGCGATGGAGCGCGCGGTCAAGGCCGATGGCAGGGTGCGCCTGCTGTACAAGGACTGGCCGATCTTCGGGCCGGCATCGGAGCACGCGGCCCGCATCGCGATCGCCGCCCACTTCCAGGGGCTCTACCCGGCCGTTCATGATCGGCTGATGCGCGAGCGGCGCGCGCTCAGCCGGCCGGTCTTGCGGCAGGCCGTCCTCGCGAGCGGCGGTGACTGGAAGCGGATCGAACATGATCTCGTCAGCCGCGCGCCCGAGATCGACCTGATCCTGGCGCGCAATCATATCGATGCATCGCGTCTCAACATCGCGGGCACTCCGGCCTATCTTGCCGGGCCCTATCTCGTCGTGGGCGCGCTGAGCGAAAGCCAGTTCCGCCAGGTTTTCGCCAACGGCCGTAGCGCGCAGAGGCGATGGCGGAGCGCGACCTAGGGCCCAGCCTCTCCGCTCGTCATCCCGGACCTGATCCGGGATCCCGCTGTCCTTCTTCCGCTTCGAGCCAGAGCAGGAAGCGGGACCCCGGCTCGAAGGCCGGGGTGACGGTCCATAGTGATAAGTCCCAGGGAGACCGTCCCTAAACTGGGAACTTGGTGCGCGGCGTCACCATCACCGTAAACCGCGGCGGTCCACGCGCTTGATCTGCCGCCATTTTGGTGGGGTTCAGTTTGAACATCGCTTGAACGCCTTCCACTTGTTCGCCATGGCATGGCATGGACCGGCGGGCGCGGTTACGGTCGTGGAGGGGCGCGGAGCATTGGCGGCGACGGCGACGATCGAGGCGGACAGCGGCGCTCCGCCGCAGCTCACCGGCATGCGGCTCTACATCGCGACGATCGCCTGCTCGCTCGGCTCCTTTCTGGCGCTGCTCGACGTCAGCGTCGCCAATGTCTCGGTGCCCCACATCGCCGGCGCGCTCGGCGCGTCGCCGACGCAGGGAACGTGGATCATCACCTCCTATGCGGTGGCCGAGGCGATCGGCATGCCGCTGACCGGCTGGCTCGCGAAGCGGTACGGGGCGCTGCGCACCTATCTGGTCGCGTTGGGCGGCTTCATGGTCGCCTCGGCGCTGTGCGGCGCGGTGCCGTCGCTGGCGATGCTGGTGGTCGCGCGCGTGCTGCAGGGGGCCTGCGGCGCGCCGCTGCTGCCGCTGTGCCAGACGCTGACGATGCGGATATTCCCCGGCGGGCGGACACCGACCGCGCTCGCCGTTACGGCGATGGTCTCGGTGATGGCGCCCGTGCTGGGCCCGATCCTCGGCGGGACGATCACCGACAATATCTCGTGGCGCTGGATCTTCTATCTGAACATCCCGTTCGTCCCGATCGCGATCCTGCTCTGCCACCGGCTGATCGGGCCCTATGAGACCAAGACCGCGCCCGCGCGGATTGACTATTTCGGACTGATCCTCGTCGTCGTCGCGGTCGGCGCGTTCCAGCTGACGCTCGATCTTGGCCGCGAATATGACTGGTTCAACTCGACGATGATCGTCACGCTCGCGATCGTCGCGGCGATCGGCTTTGCGGCCTTCCTGATCTGGGAGCTGACCGAGGAGCATCCGGTCGTCGATCTCAGGGTCATGCGGCATCGCGGCTTCTGGGCGGCGTGCCTGTGCATGGCGGTCGGCTATGCCTCGCTTATGTCGACCACGGTGATGGTCCCGCTATGGGTGCAGACGACGCTCGGCTATCCGGCCACCGACGCGGGCTGGGTGGTGGCGCCGAGCAGCATGTTCTCGATGATCATGGTTCCGCTATGCGGAATGCTCGTCACCCGGCTCGACCCGCGCTTCCTCGCCTGCTGCGGGCTGCTGTGGGTCGCGCTGGTGGCGACGCTGCGCGCGCATTCGACCCCCGATCTCGAAATGTGGCAGATCGCTGCGCCGCAGGCGCTGCAGGGTATTTCGAATTCGATGATCATGATGACCTTGTCGATCGTCGCGATCAACGCGGTCGACCTCGACGAGATCCCCTCGGCGACGGGCCTCCTGGCGTTCGTGCGCACGATCGGCACCGCGATCGGCATCTCGCTCGCGACGACCGGCTGGGACAGCGCGGGCCGCGTCGCACGCGCCGAACTCGTCGGCGAGCTCAACGGGGCGGAAGAGGCGATCGCGCGGATGACGACCGGCGGTATGTCCGAGCTCCAGTCGCGTTCGATGCTCGAGGCGATGATCGGCGCGCAGAGCCGTACGGTCGCCTTCGACCATGTCTTCGCGCTGATGGCGGCGCTCGCGGCCTTCACCGCGCTGCTGATCTGGATCATCCCGCGCCCCGGCAAGCGGCGGATATGATCGCGCTCCGGCGCGCGGCTCTGTTCCACACCATCACCGTAATCCCGTCACGACATCCCCGGTCGGCCGGAGATGCATCCATTTCCGATGCTTATCCTCTCCCGCGGTTGACATGACTGCGCGCCGCTCACCTATTCGCTGCATCGGGCGAAGGGGGTTGCGTTCGTGACGTTGATAACTGCGATCGGCGACAATCCGATCTACATGAATTGGGATTTCGGCAGCATATTGGGCGCTGGCGCGATCTTCGTGACCCAGACGAGTACCGAACTCGTCGTCATCGGCGGTCCCGGCTACCAGACCGGACAAGGGCGCTTTGCCTTCACTGGCACCGGTGTTCGCTACAACAGCGATGGTGAACCTACGTCTGGCACGATCCGGACGTTCGAATATTCGATAGAGGGCGGGGGTTCCTTTACGCTGACCGGCCTCAGTATCTCCGCGCGCGCTTTCTACGATGCCATCCGGCAATATAATGCCGAACGTCTCCTGGTCGGCGGCAATGACGAATATCGCGGCGGCGGCGGTCGCGATTATCTGTCCGATCGTTACGGCCACAATGTCTTCATGGGCGGGGCGGGCGACGATTCGGTCTCTGCGGGAAGCGGCAACGACCATATTTATGGGCAGTCACCGAACGGCGGACCGGATGGCAGCGACGCATTATCGGGCGGCGACGGTACGGACTATATACAAGGCAATGCTGGGCAGGATTTCATCTCCGGTGATGGTGGATCGGACCGCCTTTATGGCGGGCAGGGCCAGGATTACATTATAGGCGGCTTCGGTAACGACACGATCAATGGCAATCGCGACAATGATCGCCTGCACGGCGACGTCGGCAACGACGTCCTGCGCGGGGGTCAGGGCGACGACGAACTTCGAGGCGGTGACGGCGATGATGTGCTGATGGGCGATCTCGGCGCAGACCAGCTTTATGGCGATGAAGGTTTCGACATCTTTATATTCGGCGCGGGAACAAGCACCGTCGCCGGGACGGTGGACGAGATCGACCAGATTGAGGACTTCCACTCGCGGATCGACCACATCTGGCTCGGCTTCAAGCCCGACGCGATGCTGTCCGCCAATCTACCATTCGCCGATCGTCCGGAAACGGTGGAAGCGGCGCGAGCCTATGCCCAGCGACAGTTCGACGACCACGCCGGCGACCATGAAGTAGCGCTCGTCCAGCTCAAATCGGAGCAAATCCTAATGTTCTGGGGTACCAGCGGCGGCGGCACGATCGACTCGGTGGTGGGCCTGCCCACCTTCGTTCAGTCCTACGCGCTGAGCGACTTTATCTGACTGGCGGCGGGAGGGCACCGCCACGAATTTGCTCGAAGCGCAGCTGCTATCATGGGATCAGGGAGGCAGGATTGACGGGATCACCATCGCGGCGAGCATCGCAAGTTGTTGCACGAGTTGCGCCCTTGGCTTTCGTATTCCTCATGCTCAGCGATCCTACCGCCGCTAACAAGATAGGAGCGGAAACACCATTGGTCCCGATCAGCTCAGGGGTTCTGGGAGTGGGCAAGATCGTGCGTAGGGGAGAAGCGATTATCTCGACCCGCGCGGTATACGCCTTGCTGGCTTCGCCGGATGACGATGTTTTAGGGATCGACGGTAAGGTGGGGACGACCGCTACGCGGGTGCTTGCTCGGAAGGGACAGCAGCTATTCGGTGTTGTCGCGTCTAACGGGCAGATCACCTATTGCAACGTGGCCAACAAGGAAGTGGGGGCTCTCAACGGTGTGTTCGTTAACAACCGGGACAAGCACACCTGTTTCGTTGATGCAGACCGCGATGGACGATTCGAAAGGTCCTATGATCTGCGAACCAAGTTCATCATCTGGGGACCCCCGATCTATTATGACGCAGAAACGCAAGGCAATCTGCTTTCTAAGCCGGTTGGTTATTCTGCGATGGATCCGGCGGAATGCGAGATCGATTTCCGGCTAGAATTGTTCGTAAGCCGCATTTCCAGCAAGGGGCAGAAGGCGTCGATCGGTTATCGGCTAGTACTTGCCGGAGATAAGTGGGCGAATGATTTCGGGACCACGCCCGAACAAAATATCGTATCGCCCCGGGCGATCTCAAATTTTGGCGAGCAGATCGTCGTGTCTGCGCTCGATAATAAGAGTGTGAAGGTAAAGGTGGAAAGGGGCTTCCTACCGGCTCCGTTCATCACCCCGCGTCCCGATATCAGGACTATCGTGATGGTTTTCTGAGAAAGGGCCGCCTCGACCTACGCGCGGGGTTGCACGGACTTTTAGAGTCGTTCCGGTTTAGATCGACGCATAGCCAGCACTGCTGATGTAGTTGAATTAGAATTACGGTGAGACTCCATTAATCTTCGGTTCGGGCACATCGCAAAAGAAGGTTTGTGCACGGCCGTTTCCCCGCTGCGTCCCATGATGCGGGAATATCGCGCGCGGCAAGCGAGCCATGGGAGACCCTTAGCGGCTGCGGCGCTGTCGCATTAATTAGTGGAGTGTCACTGTAAGCCCGGGGCGCCATACCTAGTTGCCGCCAGATTTCTCGACATCTTCTCGGGCTCCGGCTGACGCGGCGGGAGGTCCAGCAGCTTCGCGAGTTCGCCATCGACCTCGCTGCACGCCAGATCGATGTCGAAGAAGATCAGCGTGCGGCGAAAGGGATCCTCATCATCCTGCGGATCGCCCAAACTTTCCCAGGATTCGAGCTTGTTCAGGCAGAAGCGGGCGCTGTCGCGTATGACCCCACGACGGCGCCAATTGCATAGCACCAGCCCCATCGCCTCGCGGATCTCGCCGAAAACGGGGCCGACCGCCATCGATTGGCGCGTCGCTATATCGGCCAGCATGTCAAGTTTATCGGCAGGAAAATTGTTCAGCTCCAAGGGCGTGTCGATGCGGCATCGGATGAACTTCATCCAGCTTATGGAAAAGGCTTCCCCATAGAGTGGCAAGGCGACATCGCAGATCAACTCGTTGTGAAAGCGATCATATGGCTCTTCTACCACGGCGAGCAGCGCGGCCGCGATCTCCCGCCTCCGCCCTCGGTCCGTAATGAAGTCGAGAAGCCCCATTCCGTCCCCCTTCCGATCGCCAATAATGTGGCGTGAACACCACACAATTCCGGGACCCGCCGCGCCGCAAGCAGAAAATGGCTTGTAGGCGATCCAGGCCATCGAAGTGAAGCGGTAGGGAGCAGCGCCCACCGCTGGTCATCCCGGACATGATCCGGGATCCCGCTATTCCTCTTCCGCTTCGGGCCAGGGGGAAGAAGCGGGACCCCGGCTCGAAGGCCGGGGTGACGGTCTATTGTCGATAGCGGTCCGCCTCGATCGCCGGGACGATCACAGCCCGGCGATCATCGCCTCGGCAATCGCCTTCGCATCGATCTGGTAGCTGCCGCCGGCTATCGCGTCGCGGATGCGCCGCACCTTCTCGGCATCGACCGGCGGCCCTGCCTTCACCAGTTCCGCGATGAGCGAAGGATGCAGCGGATCGCGATCACCGACGAGCGGCACGGGCGTCACCGGGCGCGCAGAGACCGGCCGGTCCGTTGCCGTCCGCCCGAGTGACCCGTAGCCCAACGACGCGACCTTGCTGCTCATATTGCCTTCCTCACGGCGCGGTTGCTTCCCATCTGCAGGAGTTAACGACAGGTTGCGAATTCCTTTAAATTTCGTTTGCGGATTTTTTCCGGCCGTCCGGCGCCCGCGAGCGCCCGATTGAATCGGGCCTACATATGTTCTATATCTGTTCCTCATGCTGTTTCCCGCGACCTCCCCGAGACCGAGCTTCGAAACAGCGCGAAAGGCGGCGGCTCAAAAAAACAAAAAAAGCGCCGGACAACCTCATGCACCCGGAGTTTATGCGAATCGGTCGCATCTGGAAGCCATGGGCCGCCCGAACGGAGTCGGCTCGGTCACCAATTCCAGACGTCCGATATTGTGTACTTGGCAGGAGCGCCGCCGCCGCGGTCGCGCAATCCTGTTGCGCGCTTCGCCAAAGCGATTAGGCTGTTCATCCCATGAGCGGCCGGCGCGCAGCCCGGCCGCACGGGGGACCACCGCATGATCTTTGGGCGCGTAAAGCCACTCGACGCCATCCTTGCCACTGCCGCGAAGAAATCGCTCCATCGGTCGCTCGGGCCCTTTCAGCTGACGATGCTCGGCATCGGCGGCATCATCGGCACCGGCATTTTCGTTCTGACCGCCGAGGCGGCGCAGAAGGCCGGCCCCGCGATGATCATCAGCTTCATGATCGCGGGGTTCGTCTGCGCGGTCGCCGCGCTTTGCTACGCCGAGATGGCGGCGATGATCCCGGTCTCGGGCTCGGCCTACACCTACAGCTATGCGGTGATGGGCGAACTGGTCGCCTGGATGGTGGGATGGGCGCTCGTCCTCGAATATGCGATCGCGGCAGGCGCGGTGTCGGTCGGCTGGTCCGGATATGTCGTCGGGCTGTTCCAGAATCTGACCGGTATCGCCGTGCCCAAGACGCTCGTGCTCGGGCCGATCGACGGCGGCCTCATCAACCTGCCCGCGGCGATCGTCGCGCTGCTCGTCACCGGCCTGCTCGTGATCGGGACCAAGGAGAGCGCGACCTTCAACGCCGTGCTCGTCGCGGTCAAGATCGCCGCGCTGTCGCTGTTCGTCGTGCTTGCCCTTCCGGTGATGAACCTCGAACATTTCGAACCCTTGGCACCGACCGGCTTTGGCGGGATCTCGGCGGCGGCCGCTTCGATCTTCTTCGCCTATGTCGGCTTCGATGCGGTATCCACCGCCGCCGAGGAGACCAGGGATCCCCAGCGCAACATGCCGATCGGCCTGATCGGCTCGCTCGGCATCTGCACGATCTTCTACATGCTGGTGGCCGCTGGCGTCATCGGCGGCGTGGGCGCGCAGCCGATGCTGGACGCCAGCGGCGCGGCGCTGCCGACCGGGTCGCCCCAGCTGACCGCCGCCTGCTCGGCGATCGCCGATGCGAGGGTGGTCTGCTCGAAGGAGGCGCTCGCCTGGACGCTTCGCGAGATCGGCTGGGACAAGATCGGCAACCTGCTCGGCCTGGCGGCTGGCCTCGCGCTGCCCTCGGTCATCCTGATGATGATGTTCGGTCAGACCCGCATCTTCTTCGTGATGAGCCGGGACGGGCTGTTGCCCTCGATATTCGCGAAGGTCCACCCGCGCTTCCACACGCCCCATGTCGTGACGATCGTGACCGGCATTTTCGTCGCGATCTTCGCCGCGCTCTTTCCGGTCGGCGCGCTGGCCGACATCTCCAATTCGGGGACGCTCTTCGCCTTCGCGGCGGTTTCGATCGCCGTGCTGGTGCTGCGCCGGGTCGATCCCGGCCGCAACCGCCCGTTCCGCACGCCAGCGGTGACGATCGTCGCCCCGCTCGCGACGGTCGGCTGCGTCTATCTGTTCTTCAGCCTTTCGGCCTATACGATCAGCCTCTTCGCCGGCTGGGCGGTGATCGGCCTGCTGGTCTATTTCCTCTATGGTCGCCGGATGAGCCATCTCGGCCGCGGCATCGTCGAGACCCACGAAACCGATGCCGATGCCCCGCCCCTGGCCGTGCCGCCGATCGACTGAGCGCTTGGCCGGCCCTCTCGGGGACGGAGCGTCAGGACGGGCTCGAGGACAAGCGCCGTTCGATCAGCGCCTGCAGGTCTTCGCCCGCGGGCAGCCGAGGGCCGATCAGGGCGACGATCCGCCCCGCGGCGATCGATCCCATGCGCATCGCGGTGGCGAGGTCGCGGCCCTGGACCAGCCCCGCGAGCAGCCCGGCGGCGAACATGTCTCCGGCACCGGTGGTATCGACGACCGGCCCTTGCGGTTCGGCCGGCACGTGGCGGCGATGACCATCGGCGACCGCGACTGCCCCCTTGGCGCCGAGCGTGACGACCAGCAGGCTCGCCCGCGCGGCGCCCCAGCTGAGCTGGTCGTCGAGCGTGTCGAGGCCGGTCAGCGCGGCAATCTCGCCCTCATTGGCGAGCAGGATGTCGATCAGGCCGGCGTCGAGCAGCGCCACCAGTTCGTCGCGATAGGCCCGGACATAATATTCGGACGAGAGGGTGAAGGCCGATCGCCTGCCGGCGGCGCGCGCCGTCTTCAGCAGGGCCCGGGCCGCTTCACGCGTCTGCTCGGCGCGCCACATATAGCCCTCGACCAAGAGCAGGCCGGCTTCGGCCGCGATTGCCGGGTCGTGCGACCCGGGTGGGAGCCAGGCCGACGCGCCCGCCGTCGTGCTCATCGTGCGATGCCCGCCGGAGCTGACGACGATCAGGCAGCGCCCGGTCGGCACGTCGATCGGCGGCACCGGGAAATGGACCGCATTGGCGGCCATATCCGCGGCGATGATCGCGCCGGCGCGATCGCGACCGGTCTGGCCGATGAAGGCGAGCGACAGGCCGAACCGAGCGAGGGCCGCTATCGTGTTGGCCGCCGAGCCGCCGCAGATCTCCTCGCAACCCCCCATCGCCTCATGGAGGATCACCGCGCGTGCAGGATCAACGGGCTGCATCTGGCCGAATGCCAGGCCATGCGCCGCTACGAAATCCTCCTCCTTATGGGCGATCACATCGATCAGGGCGTCGCCGATCGCGAGGACATCGAAGCGGGTGGCGTTCATGCAGAGGGATTAACGGCGGAAGCCGACGCGCGGAAGCGCGCTTGCGCCCGGCGCGGGATGATGCTGTGCATCCGCTTATGTCGATGATCCGTCTCGCCCCGCTTGCCGCCGCTGTCCTGCTCGCCGCCTGTGGGCCAAGCCAGCCGCGCCTCGTTGTCGCTCCTGCGCCGCTGCAGCCGCGCGTCGAGACCGGGCTCGACCGCGTGCTGGGCCAGGACGCCCGCGCGTTGATCATGCTGTTCGGCAATCCGGACCAGGATGTGCGCGAAGCGCCGGCCCGGAAGCTGCAATATGCGAGCGGCGTCTGCGTGCTCGACGCCTATCTCTATCCTCAAGGTCCCGGCCGCGAGCCGGTCGTCACCCATGTCGATGCGCGTCTGCCGACCGGCGAGGACATCGATCGCGCCTCCTGTATCGCAGCGCTGAGCCGGCGCAAAGAAGCCCGCTGACCGGCGATGCCCCGGTGCCCCGTTCGCTTCAGCCCCTGGGCGGCCGTTTGGGGCCGCCGCCGGGCGGCCTAGGCCGTCGCTGTTGATCGCGCGGAGCGCCCGGACCGCGCGATGGCGCGGAGGGGGGCCGCGGCGCCGGGCGCGGCGGCGGCGCCAGCTTGGGATTGAAAACGGTATAGCCTTCCTTCTGCAGACGCGTGAAGGCGGCACGGACGCTCTGCTGGATCGAGGTCCGCAGATCGTCGGGCAGATCGTCGAACGTCGTGTTCGGATGGATCGCGTTGATGTCGCGGAGCAGCGCGTTGGGAAGGCCCTTGGACGCGGTGCGCAGCGCCGTCACGCCGTCGATGACCGCCGCGACAAGGATGTCGTGCATGACCTCCGCCGCTGGTTTCGTCATGTCAATCTCCCGCGATTCGGCGCTTCACCGGTGCTGATCCGCGCCGCTATACCGCCTTGCCCGCGGGAACAGCATAAAATTATCACGCGGCCTGCCTCAGCGCATAATTTGCCGGGCGGGTTGGCGCTCGATATTCGCCGGGACGTGGCTCCATTCGGGCCGATCGTCCGTCGTGCGGACGCGTTGCGGCTCCGGCGGGGCCGCAGCCGGATCAGGCGCCGTCCAACGCCGCGGCAAGCTCCTCGAGCCAGACCTTCGCCGTCCCGTCCGAAGGCGCCCGCCAGTCGCCGCGAGGAGAAAGCGCGCCCGCGCCTGAAACCTTGGGGCCATTGGGCAGCGCCGACCGCTTGAACTGGCTGATCGTGAAGAAACGGAACAGGAAATTCTCGAACCAGTGGCGAATCGTTTGAAGGTCGTAGCTGTTGCGGAGGGCCTCGGGAAAATCGGCGGGCCAGAGACCGGCACCGGCATCTTTCCAGGCATGCCAGGCGAGAAAGGCGACCTTGGAGGGCTTCAGGCCGAGCCGCGCGATGTGATGCAGGAAGAAGTCGTTGAGCTCATAGGGCCCCACCTTCGACTCGGTGCTCTGAAGCGCGCCGGACGAATCGGCGGGAACGAGCTCGGGCGAGATCTCGGTGCCGAGGATCGCTGTCAGGATCCGGTCGGTCTCGGCGTCGAACTGTCCGGTGGCGACGCACCAGCGGATCAGATATTGGATCAGCGTCTTCGGCACACCGGAATTGACGCCGTAGTGGCTCATCTGGTCGCCGACGCCGTAGGTGCACCAACCAAGCGCCAGCTCGCTGAGATCGCCGGTGCCGATCACGAACCCGCCATGATAATTGGCGAGGCGAAACAGATAGTCGGTCCGCAGGCCCGCCTGCACATTCTCGAAGGTGACGTCGAAGACGGGCTCGCCCCGCGCGAACGGATGGCCCATGTCGGCGAGCAGCTGCCTCGCCGCGGGCCTTATGTCGATCTCCTCGGCGGTGATGCCGAGCGCGTGCATCAGCGCCCACGCATTCGCCTTGGTCGTCTCACCGGTCGCGAAGCCCGGCATAGTGAAGCCCCTTATCGCTGTCCGAGGGAGGCCAAGCCGGTCGCACGCCTTGGCCGCAACGATCAACGCATGGGTCGAATCGAGCCCGCCGGAGATACCGATCACCATTGTCTTGCCGGCGGTCGAATGAAAGCGTTTGACCAGGCCTTCGACCTGGATGTTGAAGCCCTCATAACAATCCGCATCGAGCGCCTGGCGATCGGCCGGAACGAAGGGAAAGCGCGGGACAGGGCGTTTCAGGCCAATGTCGGCGAAGCTGGGGCGATGCGCGAAGCCGATCCGGCGGAAGCGTGTCTCAGGATGGCCTTGCGCCGCCGCGCAGTCGTTGAAGGTGCCCATCCGCATCCGCTCCAGCCGGAGCCGCGACACGTCCACGTCGGCGCAGGTCAGCTCGGGATCGAGCCCGAAGCGTCCCGACTCGGCCAGGATGGCGCCCAGTTCGTGGATCATCGCCTGGCCATCCCAGGCGAGATCGGTGGTGCTCTCGCCGGGTCCGCTCGCCGAGTAGCAATAGGCGGCGATCGCGCGCATCGATTGCGAGGCCGCGAGGAGAGCCCGGTCCCGCGCCTTGCCGATGATGATGTTCGATGCCGACAGGTTGCAGAGGATCAGCGCGCCCGCCAACGCACCCTGAGTCGAAGGCGGCAGCGGCGCCCAATAATCCTCGCAGATCTCGACATGAAAGATGAAGTCGGCGAGGTCTTCGGCGGCGAACAGCAGGTCGGGCCCAAAGGGCGCGCTTTGGCCGGCCAGCGTCGTCTCCAGGCCGGACAGGCCCGCGCCGGCGGCGAACCAGCGCTTCTCATAATATTCGCGATAGTTGGGCAGGTAGCTTTTCGGCACGACGCCGAGGATTTGGCCGCGCGAGACGACCACCGCGCTGTTGTAGACGCGGCCGTTGCGGCGGACGGGGGCACCGATCAGCAGCACCGGCGTCAGATCGGCGCTGGCGGCGACAATTGCCGCGAGCTCGGCCTCGACCCGATCGAGCAGGCCGTCCTGCAGATGGAGATCATCGATCGCGTAGGAGGATAGCGCGAGCTCGGGCAGCACGAGCAGGTCGACTCCTGCCGCGTCGGCCTGGCGCGCCAAGCCGAGGATCGCTGCGGCATTGGCCGCGATGTCGCCGACGCTCGCCACCGGCGTACCGGCGCCGACACGCACCAGCCCGTGGCTGTGGATCGATCGGAAGGTGGCGGCGTCTGGCATGGCGTCTCGCTGGATCAACTCACCGCGTGCATAGAGGATGCCGCGGCGGACTGCCAATCATCCGATTAGGCGCGCGAGTCGCGCCTGAGCCATGTGCGCGATGATATGATCGAGCACCGCATGACGCGACGCCGACGGGTCACTCGGCCGCGTTGATGCGATTTCGGCCGTCCTGTTTGGCCTTATACAATGCGGCGTCGGCGCGCTTGAGGATCGAGCCCGGCGAGTCCTTGATGTTCAGGGTCGCGACGCCGCCGGAGAAGCTGAGCCTGCCCAGCGATTGGCCGGTATTGGTGACCTTCAGCTCACGCGCCGCGATCGTGGCCCGGATCTTGTCGAGCAGCTTGATCGCGTCGGCGGCCGTGCCGCGTTCGAACATCGCGACGAACTCCTCCCCGCCGTAACGCGCGACGAAGACATCACCGTTGGCCAGCCTGCCGAGCGAAGAGCCGACGAATTTGATCACCTCGTCACCGATCTGATGGCCGTGGGTGTCGTTGAACTGTTTGAAGTGATCGATGTCGCAAATCGCCAGGGCGAGCGGCGTATTGGCTCGGCGCGCATTCTCGAAGGCGGCGCGCATATGCTGTTCGAGCGCGCGGCGGTTCGGCAGGCCGGTCAGCGGATCGCTGTTGGCCTTGTGATGCGCCGCGGCAAGGTCTTTGCGCATCGCGGTCATCTGCATTTCGGTGCGGCGCAGATCCTCTTCGGCGAGCTGTGCCTTTTCGATCATGGTGCGGGTGAGGCCAACCAGCTTCTGGACGGCGCCGACTGCCGAACCGCTCGACTCGAGCCCGGCCGCCTCGGTTTCCAAAGCCTCGCCATAATCGCGGGCATCGTCGCCGGACCGGGCGAGGATCGTGGTCATCTGCTCCAGATAGCCCTGCGCCTCAACCGCGATCCGCGACAGCTCGTCAGTCGAAAGTCCCGCGTCGAGCTTCGTCGCGATCGCCGCCGTGACCGCCTCGGTGAGGGTGCCGTCCTTGGCTATCGCGCGATCGATGACCGCGTTGAGGTCGCGGTCGCGTCCCGAAAGATAGCGATGGCAGAGTTCGAAGTTGGTCGGCGACGGCTCGAGACCGTGCTCGAACAACAGCTTGCCGATCATGTCATAGAGCCGGCGCCATTCGTCACGTTCGGCGGACTTCTCGGCTATCTTCTCTTCGTGCACGGTCCCAACCCCTAATCCTGGGGCGGGGATAGCGTCAGAATCCCACCATCCGGTTAATATGAACCAGGCTCTTTCGCCTTCCATCGGAAGCGGCCGGTTTCCATCCACGCCAGCAGCGGCTTGAGAGGGAGGATCCAGACGATCCCCGCCACCAGGTAAAACACCGTCTGGACCAGGATCGGCAATCCGGCGATCCAGGCCGAAGCCGAGGCGACGATCACGCCCCAGACGGAAATAATCGCCAATATCAGGAAGATACCAAAGGGCTTACGCCAACTCGGTTCCTGGTTCACGCTTCTTCCTTCCGCATCGCGCCGCGCTCGGTCACGACCATATCGAGCACTATGTCCCAGGGATCACAGGGGATGGCGGGTAGCTGCTGGACCGCCCAGCTGAAACCGATTTTTTTCGCCTCGGTCCGCCCAGCCAGCGCGCGGTCGTAAAAGCCGCCGCCTTGGCCGAGCCGCCTCATCCGCGAGTCGAAGCCCAGCAGCGGTACCACAAAGGCATCCGGCTCGATCGCCTCGCCATATATTGGTTGCCGGAGCCCGCGCCAGCCTTTTGCCAGCGGGGCTCCGGGTTGCCAGACTCGGAAATGCATCGCGTCGCCGCCGTCGGCGACGAACGGCAGCGCAACGACGATGCCGGCGGCGGCGGCCTGCTCGATGGCGGCCGTGCAGCCCATCTCGCTCCCCACCGCCCAATAGAAGGCGACGCAGCGGCATTGCATTACCAATGGCAGAAGATGGCGGGCCGCGCCGTCTTCAAGCCGGTTCCGCGTGTCAGGTGAAAGGCCCAGCACAAAGGCGTCGCGCGCGGCGCGCAGGCCGGGGCGGAGGGCCAGCTTCTCGGCGTTTGCCTTCATCGGTGGCTCAGGCTTGGTCGGCGGAGGGGCAAGTGGCGGGACCACCATGGTCGTTTGCTGGAATATCCTCTGACGCCAAGAGCATCAGGTGGGGACCATATGCACCGGACCAAGATCCGGGCAGGGACAGCCCCCAAGGAGTGTGAATCGCCTCAGGGATGTTCGCTGCAGCTCGTGCCGGGCAGTACCCGCCGCTTATCTATGTAAGGGCTGCGGGGTGGATGCTCAAGGGTCGAGGCATGCAGCTTCCCGCCTCTTCGCGACCCCCCCCGCATCGCCGTTCTGCCGTTCGCGTGCGGCGCGAGGCCCGGTGAGAGATCGGGCTCTATTCCTCCGCCCCGTCCCACCGGGTCGCCAGCCGTTCCATCCGGTCGGCCAGCCGCTCAAGGGCGACCGCAAAAGCGGGATCGGTCACGGCCTCGCGAGGAGGAGGCGCCAGCGCGGCGGCCTGCGCGCCGGCGCGCAGGTCGTTGAGCTCATCGGCGAGGAGCAGCGCCGAGAGAAGCAGCGTGCGCGGTTCGGTCATTTCGCCGAGCGCGCGGGTGAGGTCGGCGGCTTTCGCGTCGACCATGCCCACCAGCCTGATGAGATGCTCCTCCTCCCCGTCGCGGCAGCTCAGCTTATAGTGGCGGCCGGCCACCACGACCTCGACATCGGCCATCAGCCGGCTCCCAGCAGCCGGTCGATACGCTCGATGGCGGTCTCCGTGGCGGCCCGCAAGGTGCGGTGACGCTCGGCGAGTCGGAACAGCACCTCGCTCTCGTCGTGGTTCAGCGGGCGCGGTGCGGCCTCCAGGCTGGCTTCGACGCGGCCCATGGCGCGTTCGAGGCGGCCTAGGGCGAGGATCAGGCGGCGGTCGGTCATCGTCAAGGAATAGCAGCCTCGTGGCCCCTCGCAAGCCGGAGGCACTTTTCGACGCGCGGGGCCGGTTCGGGGCTTCCAATCAGGCTCGAAACGGGCCCAGCGGAGTTGACGATGCCGCCTCGGCACGACAAAGGGGCCGCGCGGGCAGGAATCGAGGCCTGACTTCCGCACTTCGCCGATCTGCAGAAGGGTTATTGATGACGATTGCATCGAAGCAGCTCGCCGACGCCATTCGCGCGCTGTCGATGGATGCGGTGCAGGCCGCCAATTCGGGCCACCCAGGCATGCCGATGGGCATGGCGGACGTCGCCACCGAATTGTTCACCCGCCATCTGAAGTTCGATCCTTCTCAGCCGAAATGGCCCGATCGCGATCGCTTCGTGCTGTCCGCCGGCCACGGTTCGATGCTGATTTATGCGCTGCTCCACCTCACCGGCTATGCGCGGCCGACGATGGACGATATCCGCAATTTCCGCCAGCTCCACAGTCCATGTGCCGGCCATCCTGAGAATTTCGAGCTGGCGGGCGTCGAGGCCACGACAGGACCGCTCGGCTCGGGCCTTGCCACTGCGGTCGGCATGGCGGTCGCCGAACGCCATCTTAATGCGACGTTCGGCGATGATCTGGTTGATCACCGCACCTGGGTCATCGCGGGCGACGGCTGCCTGATGGAAGGCGTGAACCATGAGGCGATCGGCCTCGCAGGTCATCTCGGCCTCGGCCGGCTGATCGTGCTGTGGGACGACAACAAGATCACGATCGACGGCGCGGTGTCGCTGAGCTCGTCCGAGGACATCCTTGCCCGCTATGCCGCGACCGGATGGCACACCGTCTCGTGCGACGGTCACGATCCGGCGAGCATCAATGCGGCACTGGAGGCGGCCAAGGCCGATCCGCGTCCGTCGATCATTCAGTGCGCGACGATCATTGGCTATGGCGCACCCACCAAGCAGGGCACCTCGGCGACGCACGGCGCGGCGCTCGGCACCGAGGAGGTCGCTGCCGCGCGGACCTTTCTCGGCTGGACCGCCGAGCCCTTTGTGATTCCCGTCGACATCGCCGAGGCGTGGGCCGCCGCAGGCCGCCGCGGCGAGCCGGTCCGCGCTGCCTGGGAGGCGCGGCTCGCGGCCTCCACGCATCGCGCAGAGTTCGAGCGGCGGATGGCGGGCAAGCTGCCGGAGAATTTCTCGCTCGACTCCTATCTCCAGGATCTTGTTGCCAACCCGCAGAAGGTCGCGACCCGCAAGGCATCGGAGATGGTGCTCGGCACGATCAACCAACAGATTCCCGAGACTATCGGCGGCTCCGCCGATCTGACCGGATCGAACAACACCAGGACCAAGGATCAGGCGCCGCTGACCGCCGACGATTATGCCGGCCGCTATCTCTATTACGGCATCCGCGAATTCGGGATGGGCTGCGCGATGAACGGGCTGGCGCTCCACGGTGGGGTGATTCCTTATGGGGGCACCTTCATGGTGTTCTCGGACTATTGCCGGCCGGCGATCCGGCTGTCGGCGCTCCAGCAGCAGCGCGTCGTCTACGTGATGACGCATGATTCGATCGGCCTCGGCGAGGACGGCCCGACCCACCAGCCGGTCGAGCATCTGATGAGCCTGCGTGCAATGCCGAACCTCGACGTCTATCGCCCGTGCGATGCAATCGAGACTGCCGAGTGCTGGGCGCTGGCGCTCGAGAAGCGGACCGGCCCCTCGCTGCTCGCGCTGTCACGCGAGGGACTGCCGCAGCTGCGCACCGACATCGGCGAGAATTTCTGCGCGAAGGGCGCATATCGTCTGAAGCCGGCCGAGGCAGCGCGCAAGGTGGTCCTGATCGCCAGCGGCTCCGAGGTCGAGGTCGCGGTCGCGACCGCCAAGAAGCTCGAAGAGGCAGGCCATGGCACCGACGTCGTTTCGATGCCGAGCTGGGAGCGCTTCGACGCGCAGTCGGAAGCCTATCGCGCCGACCTCCTGCCGGAGGGCGTGCTGCTCGTCTCGATCGAGGCCGGCACGACGATGGGCTGGGAGCGCTATGTCGGCCGCAAGGGTCTGCGCTTCGGCGTCGACGGTTTCGGTGCCTCCGCCCCCGTCAAGGCGCTTTACGATTATTTCGGCCTTACTGCCGAGAAGCTCGCCCCCCGCATCATCGGCGCGCTCGCCCATTAATCAGAGGAGTATCGGCCCATGGCTGTGAAAGTTGCGATCAACGGTTTCGGACGCATCGGGCGCAATGTGGCGCGTGCCATCCTCGAGCGGACCGATCACGACCTCGAGCTAGTCTCGATAAACGACCTTGCCGATGCAAAAGCCAATGCGCTGCTGTTCAAGCGCGACTCGGTCCACGGCGCATTCAGCGGGACGGTCGAGGTCGATGGCAATGATCTGATCATCAACGGCAAGCGCATCCATGTCACGGCCGAGCGCGATCCGGCGAAGCTGCCGCATGCGGCGCAGGGCATCGACATCGCACTCGAATGCACGGGCTTTTTCACCAACCGCAAGGGCGGCCAGGCTCATCTCGATGCGGGCGCCAAGCGCGTGCTGATCTCGGCCCCGGGCAAGGAAGTGGACCTGACCGTCGTCTATGGCGTCAATCACGACAAGCTGACCGCGGAGCATGTCATTGTCTCGAACGCGTCGTGCACCACCAATTGCCTGGCGCCTTTCGCGAAGGTGCTGAACGATGCGATCGGTATCGAACGCGGCCTGATGACGACGATCCACGCCTACACGAACGACCAAAAAATCCTCGATCAGATCCACGAGGACCCGCGCCGTGCCCGCGCCGCGGCGATGTCGATGATCCCCACCACCACCGGCGCCGCCCGCGCCGTCGGCGAAGTGCTGCCCGAGCTCAAGGGCAAGCTGGACGGATCGGCGATCCGCGTCCCGACCCCGAACGTCTCCGTCGTGGACCTGACCTTCACGCCCAAGCGCGACACCAGCAAGGAAGAGGTCAACGCGCTGCTGAAGGCCGCGGCCGAAGGGCCGCTCAAGGGCGTGCTCGGCTATACCGACGAGCCGCTGGTCTCGATCGACCTGAATCATGATTCGCATTCCTCGACGATCGATAGCCTCGAGACCGCGGTGATCGATGGCAAGCTGGTGCGCGTGCTGAGCTGGTACGACAATGAATGGGGCTTCTCCAACCGCATGGTCGATACCGCCGGAGCGATGGGCAAGCTGCTCTGAGAGTGCGCGGCGCCTTCCACCATTTTCGTCGTTCTAGCCTTCTTTGGCAGGGTGGAACGGCGGGCCCCGTCACCCGACGCGAGGGGTGTGACTGGTGCCCGGCCGCCTGATCGGCATCGCTCGTAAGGACCGGCCTCATGGGCGGATGGAATTGCTCGACCATGCGGTCATCGGCCTCGATACCGGTATCGGTGGCGATTATCGCGGTGCGATGCGGGCGGGCCGCAACCGGCGGCAGGTCACGATCATGGCCGTCGAAGACTGGTCGGCGGCGATCGATGCGCTCGGTATCGCCGTGTCGTGGGAGGAGCGGCGGGCTAATCTGCTGGTCGAGGGGCTCGCTCTGCCGCGCGAGCGCGGCGCCCGCCTGCGCATTGGCACCGCGCTGGTCGAGATCACCGGCGAGTGCGATCCGTGCCGGCGGATGGACAGGGTGGCCGATGGGCTGCAGCTCGCATTGCGCCCCGATGGGCGCGGCGGCCGGACGACGATAGTGATCGAGGGCGGGGTGATCGCGCTGGGCGATGAAGTGAGGATGGGCAACTAAATGGCTTTTCGGACGCTCGACGATATCGGTGAGGTGACTGGCAGGAAGGTTCTCGTTCGCGAAGATCTCAATGTGCCGATGGAGGACGGCAGGGTCACCGACGACACCCGTCTGCGCGCCGCCGCGCCGACCATTGCCGAATTGGCGGACAGGGGCGCGATCATATTGGTCCTCGCGCATTTCGGCCGCCCCAAGGGCGAACGCAATCCCGACATGAGCCTTGCGCTGGTAACCAATGCTTTCCGGGAGGTACTCGGCCGGGAGGTGCGGTTTATCGGCGATTGCTGCGGCGAGCAGGCCGAGGCCGCGGTGGCGCAGCTGCAGCCGGGCGATATCGCGCTGCTCGAGAATACCCGCTTCCACGCCGGCGAGGAGAAGAATGATCCGGAGCTTGCGAGGGCGATTGCCAAGCTCGGTGACCTCTACGTCAACGATGCCTTTTCGGCCGCCCATCGCGCCCATGTCTCGACGGAGGCGCTGGCCCATCTGCTACCCGGCTATGCGGGCCGGTCGATGCAGGCCGAACTGGAAGCGCTCGAAAAGGCGCTCGGCAATCCGCAACACCCCGTCGCGGCGGTCGTCGGCGGTGCCAAAGTCTCGACCAAGCTCGACGTGCTCAAGCATCTCGTCGCCCGCGTCGATCACCTGATCATCGGCGGCGGCATGGCCAACACCTTTCTTGCGGCGCGGGGCATCGACGTCGGCAAGTCGCTATGCGAGCATGATCTGAAGGATACCGCGCTGGAGATATTGGAGGCTGCCGACAAGGCCGACTGCATCGTCCACCTCCCCTACGACGTCATCGTGGCGAAGGAGTTCAAGGCCAACCCGCCGACCCGCGCCGTAAACGTCCATGAAGTGGCGGCGGACGAGATGATCCTGGACGTCGGTCCGGCCGCGGTCGAGGCGCTCGGCGACGCGCTCAAGACCTGCAAGACGCTGGTCTGGAACGGTCCGCTGGGCGCGTTCGAGATGGCCCCTTTCGATGCAGCAACGGTCGCGCTCGCCAGGACCGCGGCCGCCCTGACCAAGGGCGGGGCGCTGGTGTCGGTGGCCGGTGGCGGCGACACGGTCGCGGCGCTCAACCATGCGGGCGTCGCCGATGACTTCAGCTTCGTCTCGACCGCGGGCGGCGCCTTCCTCGAGTGGATGGAAGGCCGCGAATTGCCCGGGGTCAAGGCATTGGAGATTTGAGGGGTGGGGCACCTCGAGGACGTAAACAGGAGATATCAGCATATGGTCGATCAGGCAGCGGCAAAGAAGATCGCCGAAGGTAAGGGTTTCATCGCGGCTCTCGACCAGAGCGGCGGCTCCACCCCCAAGGCGCTCAAGGGCTATGGCATCGAAGAAGGAGCCTGGTCGAGTGACGAGGAGATGTTCGGCCTGATCCATGCGATGCGCAGCCGCATCATTACGTCGCCCGCCTTCACCGGCGACAAGGTCATTGGCGCGATTCTGTTCGAACGGACGATGGACGGGCAGATCGACGGCAAGCCTGTTCCCCAGGTCCTCAATGAGCGGGGCGTGGTCCCCTTCATCAAGATCGACAAGGGGCTGGAGGAGGAAAAGGACGGCGTCCAGCTGATGAAACCGATGCCCGATCTCGATGCGTTGCTCGCTCGTGCCAAGGGGCTGGGCGTCTTCGGCACCAAAGAGCGCTCGGTGATCAACCTTGCCAACCGCGCCGGCATCGCCGTCGTGGTCGAACAGCAATTCGAGGTGGGCAAGCAGGTCCTCGCCGCTGGGCTGATGCCGATCATCGAGCCCGAGGTGAACATCAAGAGCCCGGAGCGCGCCGAGGCCGACCAGATATTGCTCGAGGAAATTCTCAAGCAGCTCGATGTCTTGCCAGCGAGCGAGCAGGTGATGCTAAAGCTGTCGCTCCCCGCCAAGGCAGGACTTTTCGATCGCTTGGTCGATCATCCCAAGGTGCTCCGCGTCGTCGCGCTGTCGGGCGGCTTCGCCCGCCCCGAGGCGTGTGTCGAACTGGCGAAGAACCGCGGCGTGATCGCAAGCTTCAGCCGCGCACTGCTCGAGGATCTGCGCCACCAGATGAGCGAAGCGGAATTCAACGCGTCGCTCGGCGCCGCGATCGACGAGATCTATACCGCTTCGACGAAGAAGGTCGGCTGATCGGTTTTCGCCGGGCGGGCCGAGGCGCGCCCGGCCTGTTCCAGGCCGACATAAGACCTACAGCCGTCGGCGGGCGCGCGTCGTCGTGCAATGCTAAGGCTCCCGTCGTCGCGGCCCTCAGAAAGGTCGAAGATTGCGGTATTCGCAGCCGGGTCGTAGGGCGTCTTCATGAGTGAAAATGCCGACGACCCGGATGTGCTGCGCCTCGATCCAGGCTTTGCCGATCGTTTCGAACGCGATGCCGCTCGCCCGCCGTGCAAGCTCTATCTGATCTCGCCGCCCGCTATCGATGTCGGCTTTGCCGATACGCTGGCCGCCGCGCTCGACGCGTCGGCGGTCGCCGCTGCCTTCCAACTGCGCCTCAAGGGGATCGATGAGCATCGCATCGCCGAACTGGCGCGACCGCTCCAGGCGGTCTGCGCGGCGCGCGAGGTCGCGTTCATCGTCAATGATTCGATCGGCCTCGCGAAGCGGCTCGGCGCCGATGGCGTCCATCTCGGCCAGCGGGATGGCGATCCGCGCGAGGCTCGCGAAATCCTCGGTCCCAAGGCGCAGATCGGCGTCACCTGCCACGACAGCCGCCACCTCGCGATGGAGGCCGGCGAGGCGGGCGCCGACTATGTCGCTTTTGGCGCCTTTTACCCGACCGACACGAAGGAGACAGAGCATCGTCCCGAGCTGTCGATCCTCGGCTGGTGGACGACATTGTTCGAACTGCCCGCTGTGGCGATCGGCGGCATCACGCCGGCCAATGCCGCCCCCCTGATCGCAGCGGGGGCGGACTTCGTGGCGGTGTCAGCGGGCGTGTGGAAGGACCCGGATGGAGCAGCGGCCGCGGTGGGGAAATTCGCGGCGCTCGAGGGCATGCGATGATCTGAAGCTCTGCGCGACGCCGGAGGGACGGCCGCTCAGCCCAGCTTGCCGAATTCAGCCTCGAAGCCTGTCAAATTGTCCTGTTCGAGAAACCGCGCCTGTTCAATCCAGCGGTCGCGGAAAAGCCGCCCCTTGAACGCGCCGAGCCGCGCGTCGATCTCGGCGGCCTGGGCGGGATCGAGTGCGGCGAGCTGAGCGTAGCGGTGGATGCCGAGGCCTGCGAGCGCGGCTTGTGCCTTCGGACCGAGGCCCTTGATGCGGGTTAGGTCGTCGGCCGGAAGATCCGGGTGGGCGTCGATGCCGAGCATAGGCGTTGCGACGTCGAGCGCGGCGGCCGCGGCGGCATCGGCGAGGCCATGGCCCTCCCTGGAGACGACCCGCGAAGGTGCCGCCGGCTTCGGGGCGGCCGGCGGCGGAGCCGAGTCCGACAGGGTCACGCGCTGGGTCGGCGTCCGCAGCAGCAGGAAGAGGCCGACGACGGCCAGGACCGCGATAATCGCCGCGATGATCAGGGTGGTGTTCGACATGCCTCGTCCTTCTTCGTGCCGGTCGTCAATTCAATGCGGTACGCCGTCAGACGTTCCGCTGCCGTGCCAATTCCCGCCAGCCGATGTCGCGCCGGCAGAAGCCGCCGGCGAAATCGAGCCGGTCGACCGCCGCATAGGCTGTGTCGCGGGCTTCGCTGATCGTCTGGCCCAGCGCGGTGACGTTGAGCACCCGGCCGCCGCTCGCGACCAGCTCTTCGGCGACAAGGGCGGTCCCCGCATGGAAGATCTTCGCACCGACCGCCTCGGCGTCAACGATGTTGCGGATGGCACCGCCCTTTTCCGGCGTGCCGGGATAGCCCTTCGCCGCCATCACCACCGTCAGCGCGCTGTTTGGGGAGAAGCTGGGCGGTGGGAGTTCTGCGAGCCGGCCCTCGGCCACGGCGAGCATCAGCGTCAGGAGATCCTCCTCGAGCCGCAGCATCAACACTTGGCATTCGGGATCGCCGAAGCGCGCATTATATTCGATCAGCTTGGGGCCATCGGCGGTCAGCATCAGGCCGGCATAGAGCACGCCGGAATAAGGAATGCCCGCCGCCGCCATGGCGCGGACCGTGGGCTCGACGATTTCGCGCATCGCCCGCGCCTGCAATTCAGCCGTGAGCACCGGAGCAGGGCTATAGGCGCCCATGCCGCCGGTGTTCGGCCCGACATCTCCGTCGCCCACGCGCTTGTGGTCCTGTGCCGATCCGAACGGGACCACGGTCTCGCCATCGGTCAGCGCGAAAAAACTCGCCTCTTCGCCGGTCAGGAATTCCTCGATCACCACTTCCGCACCGGCCGATCCGAAGCCGCCGCCGAACATGTCGTCGATCGCAGCTTCCGCCTGCGACACGCTTTCTGCTATCACCACGCCCTTGCCCGCCGCCAGTCCGTCGGCCTTGATCACCACCGGGAGGCCGAAGCGGCCCAGCGCCTGCCGGGCCGCAGCGGCGTCCCCGAATCGGGCATAGGCGGCGGTCGGGATATTTTCCCGCGCGCAGAGATCCTTGGTGAAGCCCTTGGAGCCTTCGAGCTGCGCGGCCGCCTTGTTGGGCCCAAAGGTCAAGATGCCGTTCTCGCGCAGCAGATCGGCGACGCCGGCGACGAGTGGGGCTTCGGGGCCGATCACGACCAGCCCGACATTCTCGTCGCGCGCGAAGGCGAGGATGGACTCGGGATGCGCGGGATCGAGGTCGACGCATTCCGCGTGCGCCGCTATGCCCGGATTGCCAGGCGCGGCAAACAGCTTGGTGAGCCGTTCGGATTGCGCAAGCTTCCAGGCGAGCGCATGCTCGCGGCCTCCCGATCCGAGCAACAGGACGATCATGAACGAACTTCTCCCCGCTGAGCCGCCAAAGGACGGGCCTCGCCTGTTAGCGGAGGAGCAGCCGGGGGACAACGCGCCCGCGCTCAGCGTGTCGGAATTGTCGGGTGTACTGAAGCGCCAGGTCGAGGAAGCGTTCGGCCACGTCCGCGTCCGGGGCGAAATCTCCGGTTTCAAGCGGCATGGGTCGGGCCACTGTTATTTGAGTCTCAAGGATGATCGCGCCTGCATCGATGGGGTGATCTGGAAGGGGCAGGCGGCGGCGATGCGCTTTCGTCCCGAAGACGGGATCGAGGTGATCGCGACCGGTAAGCTCACCACCTATCCCGGTCGGTCCAAATATCAGATCGTCATCGACCGGATGGAACTGGCGGGCCAGGGCGCGCTGATGGCGCTGCTTGACCAGCGCCGCAGAATGCTTGCCGCCGAGGGACTGTTTGATGAGGCGAGGAAGCGCCCGCTCCCTTTCATGCCGCGCATCATCGGCGTGGTGACCTCTCCGACGGGCGCGGTCATCCGCGACATCCTACACCGGCTCGCGGATCGCTGTCCGTGCCATGTTCTGCTTTGGCCTGTCGCGGTGCAGGGCGAGGGTGCCGCCGCCCAAGTCGCCCGTGCGGTGCGCGGATTTGCTACTATGCCGGACGGCGGAGCAATCCCGCGACCCGATCTCCTGATCATCGGACGCGGCGGCGGCTCGATCGAGGATCTGTGGGCATTCAACGAAGAGGAGGTGGTCCGTGCTATTGCCGCCTCGCCGATTCCGACGATCTCGGCGGTGGGCCACGAAACCGATACGACGCTCGCAGATTTCGCCGCGGACCGTCGTGCGCCGACGCCGACCGCCGCGGCGGAGATGGCGGTGCCGGTGCGCGCCGATCTCTCCCATCATGTCCGCGAGCTCGGCGCGCGGGTCGAGCGGCTGACACGCCGCTACGCCGACCGCGCCGACGAGCGCTACGACGCCCTTGCCAGCCGCTTTCCGGCGCTCGAAAGCCTCTTTGCGGGACATCAACAGCGGCTGGATGACGTCGGCGACCGGCTACCCCGCGCGCTCGAACGGCGCATCGCGGTCGCGCGCGGCGATCTCGCCCATGCGGCCGGGGCGTTGCGCCCGGCGCTCCTCTTCAACAAGCTTGAGCGGGCGGCAGACCGGCTTGGCGCGATCCGGCTGAGCGACACGCCGATAAGGTTGCGCATGGAGCAGGGTAGCGCAACGCTCGATCGGCTGTGGCGGATCGCGGAGCAGCTCCATCCCGAGAAGCCGCTCGCCCGCGGCTATGTCCGTGTCGAGAAGCGCGGCGGCGGCGTCTTGACCAATGCGGCAGCGGCGAAGGTGGCGGGGCTGCTCACCCTTCACTTCGCCGATGGCGCGGTCGATGCCCGGGTTGAGAATGGCGCCAGGCCGGCCTATGCGAAAACGAAGGGCGACGACGAGATGCGGCCTCGCCAGCAGGACCTCTTCTAGAGCCGTCCGGGGTTCCCATATGGGCAGCGGAGGATATTCGGATGCTGATGAATTCTGGGCGGCCGGCAAGGCTGAACTACCTCGCCAACGGCTTCCGCGTGGTCTCCCCCGGCGATCATGTCGTCTGCGCGGTTTCGGGCGTGGAGATCCCGCTGGATAATCTTAAATATTGGAGTGTTGCGCGGCAGGAGCCCTATGCCGGCGCTGTGGAGGCGACCCAGGCCGAGCGGGATAGGTGACGCGGCCGGTCGTTTGGCGCCACCGGGCAATTCAGATCGTGTCGCGTAAGGTAAGTCGCTCGCCGAACGTGCCGGCCCACCGCCCGGCGGCTTGCGATAGCTGAGCCGGCAGAGCGATGCCGCAAGCCACGGGCGCCGGATAGCAAAAACAGCGGCCCGGCTTCCTCGCGGCAGCCGGGCCTTTGTCGGTCAATCCCGTGCGGATCAGCTCATCGGCGTCAGGTTTACCGCCGCATATTTGCCGCGACGATCGACCTCAAGTTCGAATTCGAGCCGATCGCCCTCGTTGAGGTTGGTCATGCCGGCGCGCTCGACTGCTGAAATGTGCACGAAAGCGTCAGGTTGCCCGTCATCGCGCTGAATGAATCCAAAACCTTTCATCGCGTTGAAGAACTTGACCGTGCCGCTGGCCTTTTCGCCCGTCAGCTGACGCTGCGGGCCGCCCCGCGGACCTGCGTCGCGATCGCGGGGGGGGCCACGATCCTCGACGGGAAGCGGTTCACCCTCGATCTTGAGATCGGTCGCCGAGACGCGGCCGCCACGATCCACCAGCGTGAATTCGAGCGGCTGACCTTCGGCAAGGCCGGTCAGGCCCGCCTGCTCAACGGCGGAGATGTGAACGAAGACATCCTCACCGCCGTCATCGCGAACGATGAATCCGAAACCCTTTTGGCCGTTGAAGAATTTTACGACCCCCTTGCCCTCTCCGATGACCTGCGCGGGCATGCCGCCGCGACCACCGCCGCCGCCGCCGCCGAAGCCGCCACCACCGCCGCCGCCGCCGAAGCCGCCGCCGCTGCGGAAGCCGCCACCACCGCCGCCAAAGCGGTCACCGCCGCCGAAGCCGCCGCCGCCGAAGCCGCCGCCAAAGCGGTCGCCACCGCCGCCGCCGCCATAGCTACTGTAACTCTCGTCACCGAAGCCGTCGCGCTTGTCCTTGCCGCCGCGCGGACCGCGCTTCCCTCTATCGAAACCCATGCGTTGATAATCTTCCCGAATCGCCCCAAGCATCGAAAGAACAGCGCGCCGGGCGCGGACCCGTTGTTCTTCCGGCACGCGAAAAATGGTCGTGCCAAACAAAAGACATAATCTAAATCCGCACAGGTGGCGAGCGCTTTCGCCGCGAAAAGGCGGTCGAGCATGCGCCGACGCGGGCGAAAGCGCGGGCAAGATGCCGATGTTACCGTTTTTTTTGCCTGCTGAGGCTCCTTGTCACGCCAAACGTGCCGCTAAGGGGCGGGATCCGTGAGCCGAGTCGCGCCTTCATCCGCGCCGACGGGGCCTTCTTCCGCAATCAAGCGCCAGAAAAAGAGCGCCAGAAAAAGACGGAGTCTATGACTGATATCATCGCGATCTTCGCCGATCCCAGCAACTGGGCCGCGCTCGCTGCGCTCGTGGCGATGGAGGTCGTGCTCGGTATCGACAATCTGATCTTCATCTCTATCCTGACCAACAAGCTGCCCGAGGCTTACCGCGCCCGCGCGCGGACGATCGGCATAGGGTTGGCGCTTGGCATGCGGCTGATGCTGCTCAGCCTGGTCGCCTTCATCGTCACCCTCACCCAGCCGTTGTTCGAGCTGTTCGGCCACCCGATGTCGTGGCGCGACATCATTCTGATCGCCGGTGGCCTTTTCCTGGTGTGGAAGGCGACCAAGGAGATCCATCATAATGTCGACAAGGAGGATGAGGGCGGCCTGTTCGACACCGCCAAGGCCGGACTGGGCTTCGGAGCGGCAATCATCCAGATCATCCTGCTCGATCTCGTATTCTCGATCGATTCGATCATCACCGCGGTAGGCATGACCGATCATGTTCCGATCATGATCATCGCCGTCCTCGCAGCGGTGGCGACAATGATGACCGCGGCGGGGCCGCTGTCGCGCTTCATCGAAAAGAATCCTACAGTGGTGATGCTGGCGCTGGCCTTCCTGTTCATGATCGGCATGACGCTGATCGCCGAAGGTTTCGGTGTCCATGTGCCCAAGGGCTATATCTATGCGGCGATGGCATTCTCCGCCCTGGTCGAGGCGCTCAACATGCTGTCGCGGCGGACGCGGCGAAATAAGGTGACGAACTAGTCGCTTCGGCAGCAAGAGGAGGAGCGCCCGGTATAGGTTGCCCAATCCAGCCCGGCGTCTTATGGCGGCCGGATGACCGTCTACCTTCATCAGGAGGACCTGCCCGCAGGGGCGCTCGGTCCGGGGGCCGTCGCGGTCGATACCGAGACGATGGGCTTGATCACGCCGCGCGACCGGCTCTGCCTCGTCCAGATCTCGGATGGTGGCGGTGACGAGCATCTGGTTCGCTTCGCGCCGGACAGCGACTATGCTGCGCCAAACCTACGCGCGGTGCTGGCCGATCCGGTGCGGCTCAAGCTCTACCATTTCGGCCGCTTCGATATCGCGGCGATCCGCCATTATCTCGGGGTCGTCGCGGCGCCGGTCTATTGTACGAAGATCGCGTCGCGGCTCGTGCGGACCTATACCGATCGGCATGGCCTCAAGGAGCTGGTCCGGGAGCTGCTTGGGACCGAGTTATCGAAGCAGCAGCAGTCGTCCGACTGGGGCGCCCCCGAGCTCAGCGATGCGCAGAAGGAATATGCTGCCTCCGATGTCCGCTATCTCCACGCGCTGAAGGCGAAGCTCGACGAACGACTGGTCCGCGAGGGCCGTGCAGACCTCGCGCAGGCCTGTTTCGATTTCCTCCCTGCCCGCGCCGAGCTCGATCTGGCCGGGTGGCCGGAGATCGACATATTCGCGCATGTCTGATGCCTCGCGGCCTGCGCATCCGCCGATGTCACCGCGAGGCCAGGGGGCGGGAGCAGGTTGATGTCGGACCTCGCGGACAAGGCTCGCAACGAGCGGCGGGTCTGGGCGGCCGGCGGCAGCAGTCATGATCGCCTGATCGCGCTGATGCGCGTGGCGCTGCCGAGCGCGATTGGCATTCTCGTGGCGCTGCTCGCGATGGCGCCGCTCACCGTCGGCCGCGACATCAGCTTCGTCCTCTCGAAGGACCGGGTCGATGTCGCGCGCGAGCGCATGCGGGTGACGAGCGCCACCTATCGCGGCGAGGATTCGAAGGGGCAGCCGTTTCAGCTGACCGCCGGGTCGGCGGTGCAGGTCTCGTCCCGCGATCCGATCGTGCGGCTTGACAGGCTCGCCGCGAGCATCGAGCTCCAGGACGGTCCCGCCCGGATCGATGCGGGGCGCGGCCGCTACGACATGGACAGCGAAAAGGTCGCGGTCGATGGGCCGGTCCTGTTCCGGAGCGCCGATGGCTATCGGATCGCGACCCGGGACGTGGAGATCGATCTCAAATCTCGGAAAGTCGCAAGCCGGGGCCGCGTGGACGGACGGATGAACATCGGCACCTTCACCGCCGACCGTTTCACCGCCGACCTCAACGACCGCGTGGTCGTGCTCGAGGGCCGTGCCCGCTTGCATATCGATCAGCGTCGGGCCAATGCGAGACCCGTTATGGTCGTGGCGAAGCCTGCTGGAGGGCGTTGAAATGAGGCTTGCTGAGCTGACGAAAGCGCTGTCGGCCGCGGCGCTCGCGGGCGTGGCGGCCATCGCCTCCGCCCAAGGGGTGTCGTCGCTGAAGAATCACGACGCCGGCGCGCCGGTCGATTTCGCCGCCGACCGAATCGAGCTTCAGGACCGCGCCGACCGGGCGGTGCTGACCGGCAATGTCGATGTCCTGCAGGGCGATATGCGACTGAAGGCGGCACGCGTCACGATCGCCTATGCCTCGGCCGCGCAGACCCAAGTCACCCGCATCGACGCTTCGGGCGGAGTCACGCTGATGAGCAGAACCGAGACCGCGCGTTCCCAGTTCGCGACCTATGATCTTCGCACGCGGCTGGTGACGATGATCGGCAATGTTTCGATCATGCGCGCGAGCCAGGGAGAGACGAAGGGCAACCGTATGGTGCTCAACCTCAACACGGGCTACGCCACCCTGGACGGGGGCGCTGCGGGCGGGCGAGCCGGCGGCCGGGTGACCGGCCGGTTCACGCCGCCGCCGCGCAGTGCGGGCCCGAGCAAGTAGGCATCCTGGCGCTCGGGCGACGCCCGAATGCCAGAATAATGGTGCCTGTGTCGCCGAGGACACGCCGATTTGGCGTTTTTCAGCGATTTAGTATGCCGGAGCGGTAGCATGCAGGAAGCTCGCCAGTTTCCTCGGCCGACCGGTTGGGCTAATCAGGTCGTCAGACAAAGTCCGGATTTCCGTATGAACGACACCGCCACGCTCGAACGTCAGCTTAGCCCCGACCTTGTCGGAGTGAGTCGCGGCCTTTCGGTTGTTTCGATCGCCAAGACCTATGAGAAGCGTCACGTGCTCTCCGATATCTCGCTCGATGTCGCGCGTGGCGAGGTCGTCGGTCTGCTCGGACCGAACGGCGCCGGCAAGACCACCTGCTTCTACTCGGTGATGGGTCTGGTCCGGCCCGATGCCGGTCGCATCCTTCTCGACGGTGACGATATCACCACCCTGCCGATGTATCGCCGCGCCATATTAGGCCTCGGCTACTTGCCGCAGGAAACGTCGATCTTCCGCGGGCTGACGGTGGCGCAGAACATCATGGCGGTGCTCGAACTGGCCGAACCCGACAAGACGCAGCGTCTCCAGCGCCTCGACGAGTTGCTGGGCGAATTCCATCTGACGCATCTGCGCGACGCTGCCGCCATGGCGCTGTCGGGGGGTGAGCGCCGCCGATGTGAGATTGCCCGTGCGCTCGCTGCTGAACCGACGATCATGCTGCTCGACGAGCCATTCGCCGGCATCGATCCCATCTCGATAGCGGATATTCGAGACCTCGTCCGCGACCTGAAGCGCCGGGACATCGGCGTGCTGATCACCGATCATAATGTTCGCGAGACCCTCGACATCGTCGATCGCGCCTGCATCATCTACGATGGCAAGGTGCTGTTCCAGGGCGGGCCCGAAGCGCTGGTCGCCGACCCGAACGTGCGCCGCCTCTATCTGGGTGAAGGTTTCTCGCTTTGATGGTCCCAACCCTTTTCCGTCCTTTTCGCGAAAGCGGGCATCCGGGGCCACGGGGCGCTTGATGGTCGAGTGGCCTGCCGTTGCGGACATTCCGCCCGAGCAGGTATGACGAGACGAGGAAAGACGATGGCGACGAGAGGCGGCCGCTGACTATGGCGCTGGGGCCCCGCCTCGATCTCCGGCAGAGTCAGGCGCTCGTGATGACGCCGCAGCTGCAGCAGGCGATCAGGCTGCTGGCGCTGTCCAACCTCGAGGTAGAGGCCTTCCTCGCCGAGGAGATCGATAAGAACCCGCTGCTCGAGGGCGGGGGGGCCGAGCAGTCGGACCCGGTCGAAGCGGCGTCGGCTGAGTCGGAGGGCGATGGCTTCGGCGAGGACGAGTTCGACTCGGACGACGCGACCGCCGATCGGCTGATCGAGCTCGGCGACGCGGCCGCCGATGCGCCCCTCGACGCCGATTATGATGCCGAAACCTTCCATCACGACAGCGCGATCGACAGCGTGCAGGGTGCCGACGGTTCGCTCGGCCTGGGCGGAACCGGCAGCGGCGGATTCGAGGAAGGCGGCGATCTCGATCATTATGCGGCGGCACCGACATCGCTTCACGACCATCTTGCGGCGCAAGCCGGGGAGGTGCTTTCAGGCGAGGAATTGCTGATCGCCGCGCAGATCATCGATGCGATCGACGAGGCTGGCTATTTCGAGGGCGACATGCTGGAAATCGCCGGCCGGCTCGACGTGCCCTTGTTTGGAGTCGAGCGGATCCTGTCGATCATCCAGGGCTTCGATCCCTCCGGCGTCGGCGCGCGCACCCTCGCCGAATGTATCGCGATACAGGCGCGGGAGGCGGATCGTTACGATCCGGCCATGGCCCGAATGATCGACAATCTCGATCTGCTCGCACGCGGCGCGATCGCGCAGCTCCGGCGGATTTGTGGGGTGGACGATGAGGACATGGCGGACATGATACGCGAACTCCGCAACTATGATCCCAAGCCCGGCCTGCGCTTCGGCGGGGCGCCTGCCGTGCCGGTGTCGCCGGACATTTTTGTCACGCGAACGGTCAAGGGCTGGGCGATCGAGCTCAATTCGGCGACACTGCCCCGGCTGCTCATCAATCGCAGCTATTATAGCGAGCTGGCCGCTGGGCGGCAGGACAAGGCGAGCCGCGCCTGGCTCAGCGACTGTCTCGCTTCGGCCAATTGGCTGGTCAAGGCGCTCGACCAGCGCGCGCGCACGATCGTCAAGGTCGCGACCGAGATCGTCAGGCAGCAGGAGGCCTTCTTCCTCCACGGCGTAGAGCATTTGAAGCCGCTGACGTTACGGGCGGTGGCGGAAGCCGTGGGCATGCACGAATCGACGATCAGCCGTGTCACCTCGAACAAATATCTGATGTGCGAGCGGGGGCTGTTCGAGCTCAAATATTTCTTCACGAGCGGAGTCGCGGCCGCCGATGGAGGCGACGCCGTTTCGGCGGAGGCGGTCAAGAGTCAGATCGCCAAACTGATCGCGGCGGAAGGAGATGACATTTTGTCGGACGACAAGCTGGTCGAACTGCTCAAGGCGAAGGGCTTTGACCTTGCACGTCGCACGGTCGCCAAATATCGGGAGGCGATCGGGCTGGGTTCCTCGGTGCAGCGCCGGCGGCAGCGGGCGATGACCTCCGCGTGATACGAACCGGCGGGTGGCGGGCACTACACCTCGCCGTCGGTAAGCGGTGCCGAGAGAGCCGCATCTATGTCAGCGGCGGCGTGACGCTCGGCCAGCGCGCGGTCCGAACTACCGGGCAGGCGATTGACGATACGCCCGCGTTGCACCGCAGGCCGGCCGGCGATCCGATCCGCCCATCGGCGGACGTGGCGATACTCTTGAACCGAAAGAAATTCGCTGGCCTCGTAGAGATGGCCGCGTGCCAACGCACCGTACCAAGGCCATATCGCGATGTCTGCAATGGTGTAGGTGTCCCCGGCGATATAGTCGGCTTCGGCGAGCCGGCGATCGAGCACATCCAGTTGCCGCTTGGTTTCCATCGCGAAGCGATCGATCGCATATTCGATCTTGCTCGGCGCATACGCATAGAAATGCCCAAACCCTCCGCCAAGATAGGGGGCGCTGCCCATCTGCCAGAACAGCCATGACAGCGTTTCGGCGCGCGCCGCCGGATCATCCGGCAGGAAAGCTCCAAATTTTTGGGCTAGATGGAGTAGGATCGCGCCCGATTCGAAGACGCGGATCGGCGTGAGGCCACTGCGGTCGACGAGGGCAGGGATCTTTGAATTGGGGTTGACCGCGACGAAGCCCGATCCGAACTGATCGCCATCGCGGATGTTGATTAGCCAGGCATCATATTCTGCCTGCTCATGGCCCGCGGCCAGCAGCTCTTCCAGCAGGATCGTCACCTTTTGCCCATTGGGCGTGGCGAGCGAATAAAGCTGGAAGGGATGGCGGCCAACCGGTAGCGTCTTCTCGTGGGTCGGCCCCGCGATAGGCCGGTTGATCGACGCGAATTCGCCACCATTTTCCCGATCCCAGGTCCAGACCCTGGGCGGCATATAGTCGTCGGACATGCTTGGGCTCCTTCACCGTTCGAGCTAAGCTGATCGCGCCGGGCACTGTCGAGACAAGATTTCTTCGGTATCCGGAAACAAATCCGCTGCGCCGCCGCCGCCGTCAGGCGAAGTCGGCGGTGTCGAAGATCGAGCTGAAAACGTTGGAGACCAGGATCGCCGAGTCGATCGCGGCACCGCCGGCGACAGCGTAGAAGAGATAGGTGTCGGCGCCGACCTGGATCGCCGCCACCTCATTGTTGCCGGCGTGGCCGTCGAACAGCTGCTGGGCCGCGGTCAGCGCCGCACCGCCACTGGCCTGGCCACTGCCGAGAAGCACGACCGGTGCGAAGCCGAGCGCGATCCGATCGCCCGTGCCGAAATCGGTGATGCGATCCGACGCGTTGCTCAGCGAGGTGGGGCCCAAAATGCTGAAGATGTCGCTGCCCAAGCCGCCGGTCAGCGTATCGGCGCCGAGATCGCCCGACAGGATATCGTCGCCATCGCCACCCGATAGTGAATCGCTGCCCTGGCCGCCGCGCAGCGAATCATTGCCGGCGCCGCCGGTCAGCGAATCATTACCGAGATTGCCGTTGGTGGTGTCGTTGCCGCTGCCACCGAAGATAAGATCGTCGTTTGCACCACCGTTGAGGCGGTCGGATCCATCGCCGCCGTCGAGCGTGTCGTTGCCGGCATTGCCTTGGAGATAGTCGTTGCCGCCGCCACCATCGAGGCTGTCGGCTCCATCGGTCCCGCCGGTCGGGGCGCGGCCATAGAGATGATCGTTGCCCTCGCCGCCGATCAGCGTGTCGTTGCCGTCATAGCCGAAGATGTCGTCATGCCCGCTGCGCCCCTCGAGGCGATTGGCGACGTCGTTGCCGTACATGTCGTCATTCGCGGCGCCGCCGATCGCGTTCTCGATGACAGTCGTGTCGTAGATGGTGACGTTATAATCGTCGACATAGACCACCCCGCCATCGCCGAACACGCGTAGCGGATTGCCCAGCGCGCTCCACGAATAGGGACGCAGGTCGATATCGCCATTCTGGGTCGTCGCGCTCCAGACGATCGTGTCGATGCCGCCTGTATCGTAGATCGTCTCGAAATAACTCGATCCCTGGTTGAATATATAGGTCGTGTCGTCAGGATTGCGGCTCATCCTGGTACCGTAGAGATACTCGGCAGCCTGGATGTCGAGCGGCATGGGCGTCGTCGGATAGAAGCTCAGCCCATATTCGGTGCCCGGATATTCCGGGTAGGGGTCATAGGCCATGACGGTGTAGGAGATCTGATCGAGTCTCTTGTCGAGGATCGCGGCATTGCCCGGCGAGGAATCGAATGGATGCTTGAGGCCAAGGGCATGACCGATCTCGTGCAGCAGCGTGTAGAAGCCGAAGCTTCCCGGCACGAACCCGCGCTGCGACGAATTGGAATTGATCCAGATGTCGCCGGAAGCCGGGCTGCCGCCGGGACCATAGGCATGCGCGCCCTCATCCTCGCTGGTCGCGGTATAGGCGATGCGGATTTCGCCGACGATGGCGCCATTGTCGGCGACCTCGGCCAGGTCCACGTTCGCGAAATTCGACCAGGTCGCGAGCGCCAGCCGGGCATTCACCTGCTCTGACGCTGAAAGCGCGCCTACCCCCGTCGAAAAGGGCTCGTTCAAGGCGGTATAGCCCGGCGACAGCCATTGGCTTTGGGCCGAGGCGAAGCTGTAGGTCAACGGGGTCGGCGACCATGTATTCCCCCACCGACTCCCAAAAATCAGCGCGTCGATCTCATTGAGGCCCGATAGCGCCAGTGAAAACGCCTGCGCCGTGTTGCTCGTCGGCGTCGCCATCCCGTGTCCCCGCGCTACGGCTATTTGCCCTGCGCCAAGCTAGCCGTCGATTTCTCCGCAGGACAAGCCTGAATGAAACGGTTTCGGACCGATTCACCGCCCCAGCCTGGGACGTCCCAGCCCGGCTTGAGGCGACGGCGCTTTTGTGGAAGAGCGCGGGCCTTATGGCAGACGGCCCGCTTATCTCGAATCACCACGTGGCCCTGTTGGGCCAGCTTGCTCGCTATGGCATTTCAGGGCTGTTCGCCTCGTCCGTCAACATCGCGGTCTATCATGCTCTGGTCCGGTCGTTCGCGTTCGACCCCAACCTCGCCTGGACGGTTGGCTTTCTCGGGGCGGCCTCGATCGGTTATCTCATCCACGGCAACTGGAGCTTCAAGGGCCATGGCGGGCGGGACCGGCAGCATGTACGGATCACCCGCTTCATGATCGTTTCGCTGTTCAGCTTCGCGCTCAACAGCCTGTGGGTCTGGCTGCTCGTCCAGCATCTCCGTCTGCCGATCTGGGCGCCTTATCCGCTTGCCATCGGGGTAACGCCGCTCGCGGTGTTCTGGTTGAACCGCCGCTGGGTGTTTGAATGAGTCCGCTGCTGTCGGTCATCGTCCCGGTCAAGGACGAGCAGCAGGCGATCGCGCCGTTCGTCAAGCGGATGACGCGGGTCCTCGACGCGCTGCGCGAGCCCGACGGGTCGGACGCCAGCTGGGAAATAATCTTCATCGACGACGGCAGCGAGGATCTCACGCTGGCGGAGATACTCGCTGCGCACGAGGTGGATTCGCGCATCACGGCGCTCTCCTTGTCGCGGAATTTCGGCAAGGAGGCGGCGCTCTCGGCGGGGCTCGATCATGCCCGGGGCCGAGCGGTAGTACCGATCGATGTCGACATGCAGGATCCTCCCGAGGTTATCGGCGCGATGATCGAAAAATGGCGCGAAGGCCATGAGGTCGTCTATGGGGTTCGGCGCGACCGGCTCAGTGACAGCCTGCCAAAGCGATTGACCGCCGATCTCTACTACCGCGCGCACAATTGGCTCTCGCACGACAAGATCCCTGAACATGCCGGCGACTTCCGCCTACTCGACCGCAAGGTGGTCGAGGTGATCAGGAGGATGCCCGAACGGAACCGTTTCATGAAAGGACTGTTCGCCTGGTCGGGCTTCCGTCAGGCTTCGGTCGAATATGATCGTGCCGAGCGGACCGTCGGCGCCACCAAGTTCAACTATTGGAAGCTGTGGCAGCTGGCGATCGACGGTATAACATCGGCCTCGACCTTGCCGTTGCGGGTCTGGTCCTATGTCGGCGCGGTCGTTGCCATGATCGCGCTGGTCTATGCGGTGTTCCTCGGTGTCCGCACGCTGATCTTCGGCGCCGATGTCGCGGGCTACCCGTCGTTGATGGTCGCGACGCTGTTCATCGGCGGGGTCCAGCTGCTGTCGCTCGGTATCCTCGGCGAATATGTCGGCCGCATCCTTATCGAGACCAAGAAGCGGCCAATCTACATCGTGCGCGAATGGATCGGCCGCGACCCGGGCGAGATCGCAGGCGGCGAAAGGCGCAGCTGATGGACCGCGCCGCCTATGACCGGATGGCCGAAATCGACCGCGACCATTGGTGGTTCGTGGCCCGGCGCGACATCATCGCCCGGCTGATCGAGCGATTCCGTCCGAGCCGCCAGCGTCTTCGCATTCTCGAGGTCGGGGCCGGAACCGGCTCCAATCTCGATCTGCTGCGGCGTTATGGTGATGTGGAGGCGATCGAGCCCGACGACGGGGCCCGGGCCTTTGCCGAGCAGCGCAGTGGAATGAAGCTGAAGAGTGGTTACCTGCCCGACGTGCCGCTCGACGATGCCGGCTATGATCTGATCGTGCTACTCGATGTTCTCGAGCATATTCCCGACGACGTCGGAGCCCTGCGTTATTTGTCGGGCAAGCTTGCGCCAGGCGGCCGGTTGATGGCCACGGTGCCGGCGAGCCCATGGATGTGGAGCGCCCACGATCTCGCCCATCATCACCAGCGGCGCTACACGCGCGCGCATCTGTTGCGCGTCGTCACGGCGGCGGGGCTCCGTCCGCATTACGTAACCCACTTCAACATGCTGCTGTTTCCGCCGATCGCCGCCGTCCGCCTGCTCGGCAAGCTTACCGGGCGCGAGGGTGGCGACGATGCAATGCCTGCCAGGCCGGTGAACGCGATCCTGCGGGGCCTCTTCGGCGCCGAGCGTCATTGGGTAGCGCGGCTTCCCATGCCCTTTGGCGTGTCCATGGCGATGGTCGCCGAGCCGGTGATCTTGTAGAGCGCGCCGCGCTCCGGCCCGCTCCAGATCAGCTTGAGCGAAGGATCGTCGGCGGGCCAGCGGTCGGGCGGGGTATTGATCAGCCACAGATAGTCGAAGGCATAGCGGGGAAAGAGCGCGATCGAGCTTTCGATCGTCCGCGCATTCCACACGCGGCAGCGCCTCGGCCGCATAACCTGGGTGGGATCTTCGGCATAGCCCTTGGCCGGCGCGTAACGGATGCTCAATAGTTGCGCGCCAGGCATGGTCCATTGGCCGTTCACAAAGGCGTCGCGCCGCACGATCGCCATCGCGCCAAGATGCTCGAGCCGTGGCGACTCCCAGCGGGACAGGCAAGGCAGATCAACCAGCGCGAATATGCGGGCGTTGCGCGCGACGTGGTCGAGCGCTTGAAGCTGCCCCTCCTGCCAGGCGGCGAAGGCTTGATAGCGCTCCGATGACTGCCAGAGCCGAAAGCCGAAAATCAGCAGCGCAGCAGCGGCGAGCGCACCGAGCGCGACCCTGTTGGTGAAGCGCGGGACGAGCCCTATCACGCCTATGGCGATCACATATGGGGCCAGCCGCATGTCCGCATAAGCGGAACCGATGACGATGCGTGGCATCAACACATAGGCGATGATCAGCACCAGCGTTGCGACCCCCAGAGTACGCCGCATGCGGAAACCATATTGGCGCCAGCCGATCGAGGCGATGCCGAACAACACGAGCAGGATTAGGATCGCGACGAGGCCGATATCAAATGCCATCCAGTGCGCGCGAAGCGACGAGATCAGGTAGACATATTTGGCCTTCCAGTTGAACCAGTCCAGCGTCTGGCCCTGCACGTCGCCCGATCGCCAGGCGATCATGAGCAGCATGGGTGGCGCCAGGGGCAGACAGTGAAGCGCACCGCGCCAGAGCGACGCACCAAATCCCCGCCCCTCGACATCGCGCATCCGCACGATCTCGGCAGCGAAGACGAGCAGGCCGAGCACCCCCCAGGCAAAGCCATGTGCCAGCCAGATCAGACCACCGATCGGCACGAACAGAGCGGCGCGCAGGCCGATACGGCCGACCCGTCCCAGATAGAGCCACAAGGCAAAGGCGTTGAGCGCGAACGCCATCGCCAGCACATAATTGATGAAACCCCATTGGAACGGCCAGCAATAGGCGAAAGGTGCGGCAAGCCCGGCGGTAGCGGGCAGCCGGCCATGCGCTTCGCGCGCGATCAGCATCAGGCCTGTCACCGTCAGAGGCGGGACCGCCATGACGATCAGCTTCACGCCGAGTTCGAGACCGAAGATTTTCGACATCGGCACGATCAGCAGATCGACACCAAGATTTCCCATCAGCGCCCAGCGGAAGCTGAAGTAGCGGGTCAGCAGCGGTGATGTCGGGTCGGCAAGCTCGACCCGATAACGTCCCATATGGCCCATCAGGTCGATCAGCGGCGGCACCTTGGGCCCGACCAGCGGCGCGATCGAGATAAGGGCGAGGAAGACGATATAGCCGCTGCTGGTCCACCAGCCCTGCGGCGGAATGACGGGGGGCGTCGAGCGGAACATCGCTTCGGGCTTATGGCGACCGGCCGAAGACGGCAAGGGCGCATGACCTGTTTGCCTGCGGCGGTACCGCGTCCGCGGCTTCGGCCCGTCGGCATCACGCGGGTCGGGACGACGACATCGGTTAAGTCCACATCGAAGGCTGGCGGGTCGCGCTGTACGTCAGCGGGCTCGACCGCGACACGCCGGCCGGAAAGCGATGGTCCCGGGTCAGCGGGTCAGGTCACTCGACGCGGCGCCACATCCTGAGCCCGCCGGTGCCGAGTGGTACCGGCTTCAGCCACGCCGGTGCCCGGTCGTCGAGCAGCCGGGCCATAAGTCCATCGGGGGCGGCCTTGCGGTAGATTTCGGCTTCCTGCCCGTCGCGATCGATCAGCACATAGCGCATGCCGCGCGCCCGCATGATGCCGTGCGCGACTTCGGGCGCGCCGAGAAACGAGTCGAGAACGCGCCGTATGCCGGCGGCGCCGCGATGGTGGCTGCTGCCCGCATAAAGGTGCGGCGTGTTGATGAGCAGCCTGGGAGTGATGTCCAATCCGGCGAGGATATAGCTGCGCGGCAGGGCCGCTACCACGGCAAAGGGATCGCAGCCGACGCAGGCCGATGACGGTTTCGCCGGCTCCTTTGGCGCCGCAGGGGCAACCAGACCGAGCGCGGCATGACCGGCGAGCGTCGCCCCGGCCGGCGACAGCAGCAGGATCGTCATCGCCGAAGCCAGAACGCGGGCGCCGAGCCGCCGCCAATTGCCGATCCTGCCCAGAATGCGGACGAGCAGCCAGCCAGCGCCCGGCAAGGCCATGGCATGGGCGAAGCCGCCGGCACGCTGGACGAAGAGCGCGAGCAGGAAAGCGGCGCACCCCAGCGCGAGCAGGGCAAGCCAGTCGCGAGCGGCAGCCCTGGTCGCCGATGCCTGCCATGCGAGTGCGGCGCCCGCGAGACCGATTGGCGGAAACAGCGCCAGCGCGATCTGATCGCCGGCGCTCTGCCGCCACACCGGCATGCCTTCAAGCACATTTTCATACCAGTAATGGCTTACGACCGGGTCAAGCGTCGCGAAGGGACCGGCGAGACAGGCGGGGGCGGTGAGCGCCAGCACGCCGCCTCCGGCAATGCCGGCGAGTACCAGGAGCGCGACCCGTGCTCCGGCCGAATGCGCGAAGCCGCGCCGGACAAGCAGCGCGGCGGCGAGTGGCGAGAGGACGAGCGGTCCGAACCAGGCGGGGCCGAACGCGTCGCACCAAGGTTGACGCCACGCCGCCAGGCCGTGGGTGGATGCAAAGATCACGATGCCGCCGATCCCCATCGCTGCGGCGAAGGCGCGGAAACGGCGCCATGGGCCAAGATCGTCTGCAGCGAAGATGAAGCGACAGGCGAGTAGCGCCGAGAGTGCCATCGCCATGGGCAAGGCTTCGAGCGAGATGGCGAGCCATGCAGCCACCGCGAGGCCAGCGATGACACCGCCACGCCGCGGCCGCCGATCGAAACAGCTTGCGACCGCGACAAGCCCCAGCATCGTCTGCAGACCATGATGGTCGATCCGCATCGGCAGGATGTGAAAGAGCAAAGCCGGGGTGGTCGCGGCGAGCATCGCGGCGCCCAGCGCGGCACGACGGCCGGCCAGGCGCTTGGTGACGCAGGCGATTGCTGCCAGCGAGCCGGCGAAAATGGCGAGTGGCACCACGCTGATCGCCATGCGCTCGGCTAAGGCGGCACCGAGTACCGGCTTGAGCAACAGCATCGTTCCCGCGATCGGCAAGTCGGGAAGCCGCGACCAGTGCATCGGGACCCCGCTCGGAGGATCGATGCGATATTGGGTGACGTCGAAATAGCTCTGCCCGGCGAGGAGATCGCGGACCTGGACCAGGCGAAGATAATCGTCCGGATCCCACATGAGCAGCGGGCCGATCCGGTCGAAGCTCATCCACAGGAGGATCGACGCGGTCAGCAGCCAGATGGCGGTGACGCCCATCCGGAATGCCGTGGGAGACAGGTCGCTCCCGCTCCCGATCGGGGCCGGTAGCGCGCGCTCGAAGTGGCTCGGAAAGTTGTGTTTCACGAGCATAGGCGCGTTAGGCCGCCTTCCTGTGGCCGACCCGCTTCGGCACCAGCCGCTCCGACGTCAGCGCGGCAGCGACATCGGCTTCGTCTCCCTCGCGCCCCGCCTCGTGATATTCGGCATCCTCGTTGACCGCCCAGACATCGTGGCGGCGGCAGCCGGCGGCAATATTGCGCACGGTCAGCATCGCCGTCATCATCGCATGATCCTGATTGTTGTAGCGATGCATGCCGTTGCGGCCGACGAAGTGGAGCGTCGGATAGCGCGCTTCGAGCTCTGCCCGCACCGCCTCTACATTGCCGGCATAATCGTCGTCATAGACCGGATAGGCCTTTTCCTGTCGTACCACGGCGCCGCCGACGACATGGGCGGGATCACACAGCCCGAGTGTCGCGAGCTCGCGCTTCGCAAGTTCGATCAAGTCGGCGTCGGACGAGGACCACAGGCCGTCGCCTTCGAAGCAGAAATATTCGAGTCCGACGCAGGCAAGCCCATCGTGGGGCACCATCTCGGGCGACCAGCTCCGGAAATTCTGGATGCGGCCGACCTGGACGCGATCGTCGTGAATATAGATCCAGTTGTCGGGGAACAGATCGTCGGACCGGATCATCAGCGCGACGGTCAGGAAGTCGCGATAGTCGAGTGCCATCGCCTTGGGCAGGCTGGCCGGCACCGGGTGGAGGCGGGCGGCGAGCTCGCGCATCGGCGCCGAGCTGATGACGTGATCGGCGGTCAGCATGGTCAGCCGGCCGTCCTGGCCGGTCGCGGCGACCCGCCAGAAGCCGCCAGTCGCGTCCCAGCTCAGCTGGTGGAGGCGATGGCCCATCAGCAGGCCGTTGCCCTGCTCGACGATGCGGTCGCGCGCGGCGTCCCACATCATGCCGGGGCCCTTGCGCGGGTAGCGGAAATTCTCGAGGAGGGTCTTCGTCTCCATGCCGTCATTGGGGCGCCTGTTGAGGCCGAGCGAGCGCTTGACCCCATCCCACACCGCCTTGCCGAGGCTCAGCCCCTTGATGCGCTGCGCCGCCCAGTCGGCCGACATCTCGTCGCAGGGCATGCCCCATACCTTCTCGGTATAGGTCTTGAAGAAGATGCCGAACAGCCGTTTGCCGAACTGGTTGACGACCCATTGCTCGAAGGTACGGACATTCCGGTGCGGGAACAGCTTCCAGCGGAAGAAGCTCGCCATGCACAGCGTCGACTGGATCAAGCCGAGATTGCGCAGCGCCTCGAAGGCGCGCAGCGGATAGCTATAATATCTGCCGCGATAGAAGATGCGGCTCATTCGCGGCCGCTCGATGAAGTCGTCGGGCAGCAGCTCGTTCCAGAGGTCGACCACCTCGCGCGACTTCGAAAAGAAGCGGTGGCCGCCGATGTCGAAGCGGAAACCCTGATGCTCGACGGTCCGGCTTATCCCGCCGACCTGGTGTGGATCCTTCTCGATCAGCCTGACCGTGAAGCCGCGCTTGCCCAATTCGTAACCTGCGGTCAGCCCGGCGGGACCGGCGCCGATGATCGCAACGTCGACATGGTGGGTGGCGCGGGCCATGAACTTCCCTTTATATCCGGATGTGGCCGGACCATGGCGGAGCAGGCGTTAGAACAGGGTTAACGCGCCGTAGGGATTTAGGAAAATCACCCTGCGCTAGGCATCAGTCCCAGTGCTTCGCCGTGTAGGGAATTTGCAGATAATCGAGCCCAATGCCAGTGACCCTGCCCACTGTGGACCGCGGCGAATGGAAGAGGAGCTCGCGGATATTGAGGCCTACACCGAAGAACAGGTGACGGCGCGGCGTCTCCCCCCGTGCGCGATCCTGGTTGGTGAAGCCCGACGCATAATAGCCAGCGTGAAGCTCCAAGAGGCGCAGCGGCGTATCCCTGAACCGGTCGAACCCCGAAAGCTGCAGCGCCATCAGGTAGCGCTGCTGCTCGTAATGACGCTTGCCGGTGCGGGTATAGATGTTCGAATTGGGAATGAGCAGCAGCCGGAAGTCCAGCTTCTCCCGAAGACCGGGAATGGTGTTGCGTAGCACTGAGAAGGTGGCGCCAGCGGCGTTCATAGTGAGATCCTGCATCGAGATGCCGCTGTCGGTCTCGATCCCGTCGGAGAGCTCGCTATAGGCCATCATTCCCACCGCGAGCAGCGCGGCGGTCAGCGCGTCGCCCCTCGCGGCGCCGGTCTTGTCGTGAAGCCGCGCGTGCAGCATCTCGGCCAATATGTAGGAATCATATGCGTGGGTGAGTTTGTCGACACCGAGATTGTCGGTTGACTTGCCGAACCAGCCTTCGTCCTTGAAGTGCAGCGAAGTCGTCTTCTTGAAGAATTTGGGCGAATTGATCGCGGTGAAATAGGCGAAGCCGGCGAGCGTTTCCCATTTGATGCGGCCGACCTGGCTGAGGAAGCCCGGATAGCGGCTCTCGCGGCGGGGCACATGATCAGTCCAGCGGTGCGGCGGCGCGGTATCCTGTCCGGCGAGCGTCGGACCCTGGACGCCGGCCGGCAGCTCGGCCGGTTCGTCGCGTTCCGCGGTGACCCCGATCGGCGCGGCGAGTCCCTTCTCGGTGGAATAGGTGAGGCTGAAATTGACCGGCAGAGGGCCCCGCGCGCTGGCCCCTGTGACCGGGGTAGGATCGACCCTTATCTCTGAACGCGCCGGCGTGCCAATCGCCGCCAAGCCAATCGACAGGGCGACCAAAAAGCGAAGGCTGCTGCCCTTCACCCGACAATCCCTGTCCGCTGTAGTTGCCCGAAGGCGTGTCGGGCCGGCAAAGGACCAATAAAGGCGGCGAGCGCCATCAAGCGCAAAAGCTTGTCGAGCCTCACCGTGCTCCTCCCACACTCGGCTGGACGAGCCGTCCGCCCGGCCGGATCGTCGATGATAGCAGGCAGCCGATGCCACGCACCGGCGACCGGCTCCGCCGACCTCTCTTTAATCAAGGCAGGCTAGGCAGATAGGAACCGCAAGGCAAGCCATCCCCCCACCGCCGTGCCGCTTAGGCAAACCGCTTTGCGCTTCCGCCCCGAGTGATCAGGCCCTAAGCGGGGCCGGTGATCCGTCTGTTTCGTTCCTCCTCTCATTGCACTGCCGTCGCCGCTGCGTTGATCGCGGCGATGGGCCTGTGGGCGCGCGCCTCGGGCATCGGCACCGCGCCGATGTGGCTCGACGAGGCGTACAGTGCCTATGCTGCGAGCAAGGGCTGGCATTTCCTCTGGACGGTGGTGCCGCGTTACGAGACGCACCCGCCCTTCTATTATTCGCTGCTGCGCGGCTGGACGCTGCTGGCGGGCGATGGCCTCGTCGCGCACCGGCTGCTCGGGCTGGTCTTCGGGGTGGCGGCGATGCCGGTGATTGCACTCGCCGCGCATCGGCTGGCAACGCTGGTCGGCGCGACGCGGATGCCCGCCACGCTCGCGGCCTTCGCCCTCGCCGGAGTGTCGCCGGTGCTGGTCTGGATGAGCCGCGAGGTGCGGCCCTATCCACTGATGATCCTTGTCTATGCAACCGCGATCGTGGCGCTGTTCGCCATCGCCGGGCGGCGCCGCGAGGGAAGTCCGCTCGCCGGGCGCGGTTTCGCCGTCTATCTCGGTTGCCAGGCACTGCTGCTCTGGCTGCACAATCTGGGGCCGCTCTACGTAGCGGCGCTCGGCTGCGCGTTGCTCTGCGTCGCGCGGGTGACCGCGATGCGGCGCACCGACTGGCTGTGGTTCGTCGCGGGCCACGTCATCGTGCTGGCGCTCTGGCTGCCGGCGCTCTTCATCCTGCTCGACCAGGCGCCCGAATGGGTTCGCGCGACCTGGCTCAAATTCGGCACCAAGGGACTGTGGCTGCGCGCGACGATGATGTTCACCGGTCCAGGTGCCGATGCGCGGGTCGCGGCCGGGCTGCTGGCGCTGAGCGGTGGCGCGCTGCTGTGGCGCGCACGCGACGGCCGCCGCCTGCTCGCCGCGCTGCTGCTGCTGGCGCTGCTGCCGCTCGGCCTGTCGCTGATCATCTCGGCGACGATCGCACCGGTCTTCATCATCCGGACGATGACCCCGCTCGCGGTGCCGGCGATCCTCCTGTTCGCGATCGGCCTCGGCTGGCGCCGGCCGCGCTGGCTGCGCCTGATCGCGCTCGCGCCAATGTTCTGGCTGATCGGAACCCAGGGCTGGTCCGACATCCACCAGCGCCGCCAGAGCGAAGGCGACTGGTACCGCGCGCTCTCCTGGCTGCAGCCGCGCTTCCGGCCGGGCGACATCGTCTTCGCTTATCCCAACGAAGGTGCGCTGCCGTTCGATCGCGCGGTGCGCGACAAGGGCCTTGCCCTGCCGAGCCGTCCGATCCCCACCGCCGTCCCCACGCTCAGCCCGCCGCCTGGAAGTTGGTATGTCAGCGGGTCCCGCGGGGTGCCATCGCTCGATCGGCGGCAATTGCGTAACATCGCCGAGGCGTCGGAGACGCGCGCGATACCGACGATCTGGCTGCTGCGCCTCGGCCCTTGGGCCTATGACAAGGGCGATGTCTTCCTGGAGGAATTATCGCGTGAAAGGACGGATGTCGGGCGTTATCGCGACAGGGCGATCGACATTCGGGGGTTGCGCTCCTCCCCGGCACGGGGAGGGGGACCGCGAAGCGGTGGAGGGGGCGAGAGGCCGGACGCTAGGTAGCAGGGAGACCATCCCCCTTCACCACACTTCGCGTGGTTCCCCTTCCCCATACCGGGGAGGATTACCGCCCGTCGCGCCTTCCCAACAGCCTTAGCCGCAGCGCGTTGAGCTTGATGAAGCCCGCTGCGTCGCGTTGATCATAGGCGCCGGCATCGTCCTCGAAGGTGACGACCTTCTCCGAATACAGCGTGTTCGGCGACTTGCGGCCGACGACATAGACTCCGCCCTTGTAGAGCTTCAGGCGCACCGTGCCGGTCACCTTCTCCTGGCTATGGTCGATCGCCGCCTGCAGCATCTCACGTTCGGGGCTGAACCAGAAGCCGTTGTAGATCAGCTCGGCATAGCGCGGCGCCAACTCGTCCTTCAGATGGGCGGCCCCGCGGTCGAGGGTGATCTGCTCGATACCGCGATGGGCGAGATGATAGATCGTGCCGCCGGGGGTCTCATACATGCCGCGGCTCTTCATGCCGACGAAGCGGTTCTCGACGAGATCGAGGCGGCCAATGCCATGCTTGCGGCCATAGCCGTTGAGCGTTTCGAGCAGCGTCGCCGGGCTCATCGCCTCGCCGTTGATCGCGACGCCGTCGCCGCGCTCGAAGTCGATCGTGATGAATTCGGGGGCGTCGGGCGCATCCTCGGGATTGACGGTGCGCGAATAGACATAGTCGGGCACCTCCTCCCATGGATCCTCGAGCACCTTACCCTCGGACGAGGTGTGCAGCATGTTGGCGTCGGTCGAGAAGGGCGATTCGCCGCGCTTGTCCTTGGGGACCGGGATCTGGTGCTGCTCAGCGAAGGCGATCAACGCGGTGCGGCTCGTCAAATCCCATTCGCGCCACGGCGCGATCACGCGGATATCGGGCGCGAGACCGTAATAGCCGAGCTCGAAGCGGACCTGGTCATTACCCTTGCCGGTGGCCCCATGGCTGACGGCGTCGGCGCCTACCGCCCTCGCGATCTCGATCTGACGCTTGGCGATCAGCGGGCGGGCGATCGAGGTGCCGAGCAGATAGAGGCCTTCGTAGAGCGCGTTGGAGCGCATCATCGGGAAGACATAGTCCTTCACGAACTCCTCGCGGAGATCATCGATGAAGATGTGATGATCGGGCACGCCCATCAGCCGCGCCTTGGCGCGCGCCGGCTCCAGCTCCTCGCCCTGGCCCAGATCGGCGGTGAAGGTGACGACTTCGCACTGATAGGTCTGCTGTAGCCATTTGAGGATGACGCTGGTGTCGAGCCCTCCCGAAAAGGCCAGCACAACCCGCTTCACGTCGCTCATCGTCACTATCTCCACCCCGTTCCTGCGGCGCGCGGCCCTTGCCATGGCCGCCCTGTCCATTCAAGCTGTAGCGATGCGCCATGACATTCAGCGGACGATGCTGCCCGCGCTGCTGCTGGCCGCGGCCGTGCCGGTTACTGCCCAATATCTGCCGATGACGCGCGAAGGCTTTGCCGATGCCGCCGCCCAATATTTCGCCGGCACCGATCGCAACCATGACGGCAAGCTCGATCGCGAAGAGGTCGCTATCGCGCTCGGCGTCGCGCGCGTCGTGCTCAAGCAGCGGCGCGAACCCGAACTGTTCGAGATGGACGTCGGCCCCGACGGGCGGCCCCGGCTGAGCCTCAACGAAAAGGGTCCGCTCGGCCAGGGCGGGCGTCTCGATCTGCTGTTCGCCCATGTCGACCGCGATCACGACGGGCTTCTCTCGGTCGCGGAGGTCCAGACGATCGTCCGCGAACGATTTGACGCGCTCGATCGCGATGGCAGCGGCACGCTCGACGACAGGGAGAGCAGGGTGGCACGAGCCCAGTTCGGGGGCCTCGTCCGGATACTCGGCGGCGCCGGCTGATATTTCAGTTTCGACACAAGAATTTCACCGTCGAACTATCGCCGCAAGATTCCTCGCTCAGAAGGCGTACAGGGCGGATCGGTATCCCCTGTACGCACCGATCCGCCTATCTGTTCGATTATCACGAGGATGCTGACCAATGACCAAGACCCCCTGGATCGCCGGCGTGGCGCTCGCCGCCACTTTCGCCGCTTCCGCCTTCGCGGCACCGCCGGCCGATGGCCCTCCGGGCCCGCCCAGAACGCGCGCCGAGCTTCAGGCGAAGATCGCCGAGCATTTCAGGCAGGCGGACACCAATGGCGACGGCGTCATCACCGCCGCCGAGCGCGACGCCGCACGCGAGGCGATGAAGGCGAAGTGGCAGGAGCGTCGCGCCGAACGCAAGGAACAGCGGTTCGCCGAGCTCGACACCGACAGGAACGGCTCGCTGTCGAAAGCGGAGTTCCTGGCGCCGCGCGCCGGTCGCGACGACGCCAAGGATGGCCGGGAGGGTCGCGGTCCCGGCAAATGGAGCCATAGCGGCCATCATGGCGGCGGCTTCGGCCGCATGGGCATGGGTATGGGCGGCGGCCAATGGTTCGAACGGGCTGACGCCAATAAGGACGGCAAGCTGACCCTCGCCGAGGCGCAGGCCGGCCCGCTTGCGACGTTCGACAAGGTCGACGCCAACAAGGACGGCGTGATCAGCCCCGAGGAGCACGAGGCCGCCCGCGACGCGATGCGCGCCAAGTGGCAGGAGCGCCGCGAGGCCCGCGACAAGCAGGGCTGATGCCATCACCTCTCCCGCTCCCGGGAGAGGGCCGGTGGGCGGGGCTGCCGAGCGCCGTTCGAGCTTTAATTCACGCTTCATCCACCGCCGCCTGCCGCGCGAACCCTTCTCCAGGCGGAGAGGTGTTTCAGCGCGGCAGCGCGCGTTCGGCTTCGGCCATATAGTCTCGGGTGATCGGCAGCGTCCGGCGGTCGCGGCTGTACTGGATCTGATAATTGCACAGACTGCCGTGGTAGAAGGCCGCCCGCGCGCCCGCGAGGTAGAAGGTCCACATCCGGAAGAAACGCTCGTCATAGAGCGCCACAATCGCGTCCTTCGCCGCCATCGTCCGGTCATACCAGTGGTCGAGCGTCATGCCGTAATGGAGCCGCAGCATCTCGACGTCGGTCGCCATCAACCGCGCCTTCTCGCTCGCGGCGACGATCTCGGACAGCGCCGGATTATAGCCGCCCGGGAAGATATATTTGAGCGTGAAGGCATCCGTCTTGCCCGGTCCGCCGAGCCGTCCGATCGTGTGGAGTAGCATCACGCCGTCCATTTTGAGCAATTCGCGGCACTTCATGAAGAATGCCTCATATTGCGGCACGCCGACATGCTCGAACATGCCGACCGATACGATGCGATCGAACTGGCCGGTCAGCGCGCGATAGTCGATCAGTTCGAACTTGACCCGGTCCGAGACGCCGGCCGCCTCGGCGCGCTGGCGCGCAACCTTCAGCTGCTCCTCGGACAGGGTGATGCCAAGCACGTCGACGTCGGCGGCGCGGTTCAGATACAGTGCCATGCCGCCCCAGCCGCAGCCGATGTCCAGCACGCGCTGACCCGCCCTGAGGTCGAGCTTGGCGGCGATGTGCGCCTTCTTGTCCGCTTGGGCTTCGTCGAGGCTCTTGTCGGGATCGGCGAAATAAGCGCAGCTATATTGGCGATCGGCGTCGAGGAAGAGATCGTAGAGCCGGTCGTTCAGATCATAATGATGCGCGACATTGTCCTTTGACCTTGCCGCCCAGTTGATCGACTGGATGCGCGCACGCAACCGATCCCGGACCAGGTTTCCAAAGGTGCCGCGCAGCGTGACGCGGCCTTCCTCCCATTTGCCGTTGGCGCGGACGAGGTCGATGAGGTCGCGGATGTCGCCCTGCTCGATCACCAGCCGTCCGTCCATATAGGCTTCGGCGGCGCGCAGGTGCGGATTGCGCGCAATAAACGCCGGAACGCCCTTGTCCATGAACCGTATCGTCACCGGCCTGATCGCCGGATCGGGGCCGCCGAAACGCTTCACCGTGCCGTCGGCCAGGATGATCGTCATCTCGCCGCGCTTGAAAAGATTGCCTACGAATTTGTCGAACAGCGACATCGATCACCTTACTTCCGTCGCGCGCATAAGAATGTGGCGGGTCGGGCGATGCAAGAGGCCTTCTTTCCCCTTACCAAGCCGGGACGTCAGAGCGCTGCCTGTTTCTCGGCAGCCATCCGGTCGAGCTCCGCGCGGCTTTTCTTCTCGGCGGCCGATTTGAGCTGGCCGCAGGCCGCCATGATATCGCGGCCGCGCGGCGTGCGTACGGGTGCGGAGATGCCGGCCTTGAAGATGATGTCGGAAAAACGTGCGATCCGCTCCGGCTCGGAACAGGCATAATCGGCCCCCGGCCAGGGGTTGAACGGGATCAGGTTCACCTTGGCCGGCAGCCTGTACTTCTTGATCAGCCGGACAAGTTCACGCGCGTCCTCGTCGCTGTCGTTCTTGTCCTTCAGCATCACATATTCGAAGGTGATGCGCCGCGCATTATTTGCGCCCGGGTAATCGGCGCAGGCCTGCAGCAGTTCCTCAATGCCATATTTTCGGTTGAGCGGGACGATCTCGTCGCGCACATCCTTGGTGACTGCGTGGAGCGACACCGCGAGATTGACGCCGATCTCCGCTCCCGCGCGCTCCATCACCGGCACGACGCCGGCGGTCGACAGGGTGATCCGTCGCTTGGAGAGTGCAAGCCCATCGCCGTCCATCACCAGCTTCAGCGCGTCGCGGACATTGTCGAAATTATAGAGCGGCTCGCCCATCCCCATCATCACGATGTTGGTAAGCATCCGGCCTTCGGGCTGTGATGGCCATTCGCCAAGCGCATCGCGCGCGAGCATCACCTGCCCGACGATCTCGCCCGGCGTGAGGTTGCGGACCAGGCGCATCGTGCCGGTGTGACAGAAGCGGCAGTTGAGTGTGCAGCCGACCTGACTCGAGACGCACAGCGTGCCGCGGTCGGCATCCGGAATGAAGACCATCTCATAGTCCTGCCCGTCGTCAGACCGGAGCAGCCATTTGCGGGTGCCGTCGGTCGAGACCTGCGCCTCGACCACCTCCGGCCGCGAGACGACGAAGCGCTGTTCGAGCCAGGCGCGCATGTCCTTGGCGACGTCGGTCATCAGCGTGAAATCGGTGACGCCGCGATTATACATCCAGTGGAAGATCTGCTTGGCACGCAGCTTCGCCTGCCTGGGCTCGAGTTGCGCGGTTTCAAGCGCCATGCGCAGATCGGACTTGGTGAGGCCGAGCAGATCGATCCGGCCGTCCTGGCGCGGCTTCAGTGCGCGCGGGACGGGCACGGGGTCTATGTGGCCGGGGATCGGCATCGCGATGGGCTGCGGGTGATTCATCGCTGCCACATAGGCGATTTGCCAGCGATTTCACAGGGGGTCGCCGATATGGTCAGCCGTCATTATATCGACGGTCACAGTCGATATCCCCAGATCCCGACGTCCCGCCGACGGCAAGCACGGTCAGACGGTAGCGTGCGCGACAACGCAACTGGCCGTTGCCCTCGGCATCGCTGGCCCCTAAGCGCGAGCCATGAATGAGGAGCAGGTCGAAGAGCGGTTGATGGCGTGGATCGAGCGCCGCTGGCTCGTCGTGACGTTGCTGCTCTTCCTGGGGGCGTGCATCTGGTTTCTCGTCGATCGCTGGGGTCAGATCCACTGGCTCGCGCTCAGCGACACCGACGACAATCTGCGGCTGGCCCAAGTCAAGGCCTGGCTGGCGGGCCAGAGCTGGTTCGACCTACGCCAGCACAAGCTCGCGCCGCCGGATGGCCTCAACATTCATTGGTCGCGCATCGTCGATCTGCCGATCGCGGGGATTCTGCTGATCGCGAGGCCGCTTGTCGGCGAGCTCGCCGCCACGCGGATCGCTTGCGCGGTAGCGCCGATGCTCGCCATGGCGCCCGCGCTGATCGCGATCATGTTCGCCGTTCGACGGCTGGTCCACCCGCGCGCTTATCCGATCGCCTTCGCTATCCTGATGTGCGCGCAGGTCACCCTGTTCATGTGGATGCCGCTGCGGATCGATCATCATGGCTGGCAGCTTGCCATGCTGGCGCTCGTCGTCGCGGGCCTCGCCGACCCCGATGGCCGGCGTGGCGGCGCTGTGGCGGGCGGGGCCACGGCGGTGTCCTTCGGCATCGGGCTCGAGCTGATCCCGATGATGGCGGTTGCTGGCGCGTCGATCGCGCTGCGCTGGGCGTTCGACCCAGACGAGACGCCGCGCCTGCGCGCTTATGCTGTCGCACTGGGCGGCGGCTGTGCGCTTGCCTTCGCGGGCTTCGCCTCCTGGGACAATCGGGCGGTGGTATGCGACGTGCTGTCGCCGGTCTACCTCGCGACATTGTCGCTCACCGCCGCCCTGCTCGTAGGCATAAGCTTCATGCCGGCCGGCGGGCGCGTGGCGCGGCTGGTGCTCCTTTCGGTGGCAGGGATCGTGATCGCTGCCTTCTTCGCGCTGAGCTTCCCGCAGTGCCTGAACCGTCCCGAAGCGATCTCGCCCGAACTCGAACGGCTATGGTTCGTCAACATCCGCGAGGTCAAACCGCTTTACACGAAGCCCTGGCGCGACGCGCTCGACGTGGCGTGGCTGCCGGTGATCGGCACGGTGGGCGCCTGGCTCGCGCTGTGGCGCGCGCGGGGGACGGCAACCGCGCCCGCCTGGGCTTCGGTCGCGACGCTCGCCCTTGTGGCGACGCTCGGTCTGTTCTGGCAATCACGCTTCGGTCCGCAGGCGCAGCTCATGGGTGTGTTCGGCGCCTCGGCGCTCGGCTGGCGGATCCTGCCGAGCTTGCTCGACGCGCGATCGTCGCTTGTCCGCATCGGCGGCACGCTGATTGCCTTTCTTGCTCTGTCAGGGCTGCTCGCGCAGTTCACGACGCTGATTCCGCAAGGGGGGAACGGGCAGCGCCGCTCGGCCACGCAGAAGAAAGCGACCGACATCTCGCGTCGCTGCGCGACGTTGCCGTCGCTACGCGAGCTCGACCGATTGCCGCCTGCGACGATCCTCACCTTCGTCGATTTCGGACCTCGGCTGATCGCGATGACCAGGCACAGCGCGATTGCCGGTCCCTATCATCGGAACGGCCAGGCGATCCTGGATGTCCAGCACAGCTTCCGAGCCCGCTCGCCCGAGGTCGCCCATGAGGCGATGAAGCGGCGCGGCGCCACTTTGCTGCTGCTATGCCCAGGCATGGCGGAGTCTACCATCTACGCCGCACAGGCACCCCGAGGCTTTTATCAGCAGCTGATGAGAGGTGAAGTGCCGGCCTGGCTCGCACCGGTGCATCTCCCCGACGGCTCGCCCTTCCGGCTGTGGCGGCGGGTCGGCTGACCAAGCCGCCAACGATGGCCCCGCGGCTATAGCGCTGGGCCACTGACGCCTGCGCGCCGATGTGCGGCGACGAGAGTGTTGCGGAGCAAGACCGCGATCGTCATCGGACCTACCCCGCCTGGCACCGGCGTGATCGCGCCCGCCACCTCGGCGACGCCGGCATAGTCGACATCTCCGACGAGCCGGGCCTTGCCCGGCTCGGCGCCGGCCACCCGGTTGATCCCTACATCGATGACGGTGGCGCCCGGCTTGATCCAGTCGGGCTTCACCATCTCGGGCCGGCCGACCGCCGCCACGACGATGTCGGCGCGGCGCACCACGGCCGGTAGGTCCTTGGTTCGGCTATGGGCGATCGTGACCGTGCAGCTTTCGGCAAGAAGGAGCTGTGCCATCGGCTTTCCGACGATGTTCGACCGGCCGATCACGACCGCATCAAGCCCCGAGAGGTTTCCGAGACGATCCTTGAGCAGCATCAGGCAGCCGAGCGGGGTGCAGGGCACATAGCCGGGCTGACCGACCGCAAGCCGGCCCGCATTGACGACGTGAAAGCCATCGACATCCTTGTCCGGATCGATCGTCGCGATCACCAGATTCTCGTCGATCTGCGGTGGTAGGGGAAGCTGGACCAATATCCCGTCGACCGCCTCGTCGGCGTTGAGCCTGCGGACCACGGCAAGCAGCTCGTCCTGCGAGGCACTGTCCGGCAGGCGGTGCTCGAAGCTTTCCATCCCGGCATCGACGGTAGCCTTGTGTTTCGACCGGACATAGACTTGGCTGGCCGGATCCTCCCCGACCAGGACGACCGCAAGACCGGGCGCGCGCCCGGCCGCTTTGCAAAAATGGCGCACGGCCTCCGCAACCCGCTCGCGCAGCCCCGCCGCAAAGGCCTTTCCATCGATAATGTCAGCGCCCATTTTTATCCCCGGCGATGATGTCGAGCCGCGCGGCCAACGCCTGCGGATCTCCTGTGATGTTCAGTCGCTTTAGTCGCGAGGTCGTTCCGCTTTCCAGTCTGATGTCGCGCTTCGGGATAGCGAGGATCTTCGCGAGCAGGCGAATCAGCGCATCGTTTGCAGCGCCGTCCGTCGGTGCTGCAGTCAGCCGTATCACGACCGCCTGGCGCCCGTCATCGCTCGTTAGGAGGCCCTCGACCGCATCGCGCGCCGCGCGCGGAGTGACCCGGACGGCGAGGATGATGCCGGTCTCGTGCCGTCTCCAAGCGGTCACCAGACGGTCAGATGCCTGCCACCACGACCTGCGCCGCGGCATGATTCAGCACCATTTGAAGGATGATGATCAACAGCAGCGCTACCAAAGGTGAAAGATCGAGCGCGCCGAAATCGGGCATGATTCTGCGGATCGGCCGGTAAATCGGGTCGGTGATCTTTGCCAGCGCAAACAGCACCTGACGGACGAAATCATTATAGGTGTTGATGACGTTGAACGCGACGAGCCAGGACAGGATCGCCTGGATGATGATGATCCAGCGGAGGACGTCCAGCAGCAGATCGGCGATCTGGAGGAGAAGCAGAAGCATCAGTGGCCCTTCATGGTGAGGCTGCCGATGTAATGGCGCGGAGGATCATGAGCAACGGCTTCGCCGTTCGACACGTCCTTCCGTTTCGGACGGGAGCCGTCTCTGGCGCTCAATCCGCCCAGACCAATGTTCCGGCGCCGCGCTTGGTGAACGCTTCGATCAGCATCGCGTGCGGAACCCGGCCATCGAGAATGACGGCGGCATCGACACCGCCCTCGACGGCGTGAACACAGGTTTCCAGCTTTGGGATCATCCCGCCCTGGATCGTGCCGTCGTCGCGCAGAATGACGATCTGAGCCGGGGTCAGGTCGCGGATAAGCTGCTTCTGCTTGTCCAGCACCCCCGCTACGTCGGTGAGGAGAAACAGGCGCGCGGCGCCCAACGCGATCGCGATCGCGCCCGCCATCGTGTCGGCGTTGACATTGTAGGTGTGCCCATCCTCGCCGATCGCGATCGGCGCGATCACCGGGATCATCCCGGCCTTGGAGATCGTGTCGATCACCCGCCGATCGATATCGGCCGGTTCGCCGACGAAGCCGAGATCGACGATCTGCTCGATATTGCTGTCGGGATCACGCGTCGTTCGCGTCACCTTCTCGGCGATGACGAGCCGGCCGTCCTTGCCCGATATGCCGACCGCGCGACCGCCCGCCTGCGCGATCCAGGAGACGATCTCCTTGTTGATCGATCCGCACAGCACCATCTCGGCGACCTTCGCCGTCTCGGCGTCGGTGACGCGCAGCCCGTCGACGAAGCGGCTCTCGACACCAAGTATTTTCAGCATCTGGCCGATCTGGGGCCCGCCGCCGTGGACGACGACCGGATTGATGCCGACCGCCTTCAACAAGACAATGTCTTCGGCGAAGTCGCGCGCCGCCTCCGGGTCGCCCATCGCATGGCCGCCATATTTGACCACGAAGGTTTCGCCGGCATAGCGCTGCATATAGGGCAGCGCCTCGACGAGTGTCTCCGCCTTGGCGAGGAGAGCGGGATCGGGATTATGATCGATGGACATGGCGGGCCGTGTAGCGAAGGGGCCGGAGCTTAGGAAGCCCCGCTTTCGCTGCGGCGATCGTGCCTCGCGTGGGTCGTCTTCCGTCAGGCTGCGCATGTCGGCGGAACGGTCGGCCGAGCGCAGCTATTCGCCAGCGATTGTCTTTTTTCCGCCAAGCGCCTATCTGCGCCCCCATCACCGGGCACATGACCCGCTGCCCGGCCGCGGAGCCGGGCCAAGCAAGCAGAGAATATGACCTTCCAAACACCTTTCGCGCTTCTCGCCGAAGCGCTTGCCACGCGCAGCTATGCCGAACCGACGCCGGTCCAGGCGGCCGTTCTCGAACCCGACGCTCAGGGCCGCGACCTGATAGTGTCGGCGCAGACCGGCTCGGGCAAGACGGTCGCCTTCGGCCTGGCGATGGCACCGCAGCTGCTTGACGCCGAAGGCAATGCGCCGCCGGCCGGTGCGCCGCTTGCGCTGATCATCGCGCCGACCCGCGAGCTGGCGCTGCAGGTCAGCCGTGAGCTGATGTGGCTGCTCGGCGCCGCGCGTGTGCGGGTCGCGACCTGCGTCGGCGGGATGGACGCGTCGAAGGAGCGGCGCGCGCTCTCGCACGGCACCCATATCGTCGTCGGCACCCCGGGGCGGCTACGCGACCATCTCGAACGCGGTGCGCTCGACCTGACGAGCATCGCGGTAGCCGTGCTCGACGAGGCCGACGAGATGCTCGACATGGGCTTCCGCGAGGATCTCGAGGAACTGCTCGACGCGACCCCAGAGGGGCGGCGCACGCTGCTCTTCTCGGCGACGATGCCCAAGCCGATCGTCGCGCTCGCCCGGCGCTACCAGCGCGACGCGCTCATCATCTCGACCGTCGGCGCCGATCGCGGCCATGGCGACATCAGCTACCAGGCGATGGCGATCGCGCCGTCCGATATCGAGAATGTCGTGGTCAACCTCCTGCGCTTCCACGAGGCCGAGACGGCGATGCTGTTTTGCGCGACGCGCGACAATGTCCGCCACCTCCACGCCAGCCTGGTCGAACGCGGCTTCGCGGTGGTCGCGCTGTCGGGCGAGCATAGTCAGAACGAGCGCAATCATGCGCTTCAGTCCTTGCGGGACAAGCGCGCGCGCGTATGCGTCGCGACCGACGTCGCCGCGCGCGGCATCGATCTGCCGAGCCTGTCGCTGGTCGTCCATGTCGAGATTCCGCGCGATGCCGAGACGCTCCAGCACCGCTCGGGCCGGACCGGGCGCGCGGGCAAGAAGGGCACCGCGATCCTGCTCGTCCCCTATCCGCGTCGCAAGCGCATCGACGGCATGCTGCGCGGCGCGCGTATCGCCGCCGAATGGGTGTCGCCGCCGTCGGCCGCCGACATCCGCCGGGCCGACAGCGAACGGCTGCTGACGACGCTGCTCGCGCCGGTCGAGGTCGACGACGCCGATCGCGCCCTCGCTACCCGGCTGCTCGCCGAGCGCAGCCCCGAGGATATCGCCGCCGCGCTCGTCCAGGTCCACCGCGCGCGGCTGCCCGAGCCCGAGGAACTGCTCGAAGCGCAGTCGGCGCCGCAGGAGCGCGGGCCGCGCCCGGGCTTCGAGGGCAGCGCCTGGTTCCGGGTCAATATCGGCCGCAGCCAGAATGCCGATCCGCGCTGGCTGCTGCCGCTGCTCTGCCGGCGCGGCCATCTCGGCCGGGGTGAGATCGGGGCGATCCGGATCGCCATGAACGAGACGATGTTCGAAGTCGCCAGCGCGGTCGCCGCGCGCTTTCTGGCCGCCGCGCGCAAGACCGCCGAAGCCGAGGATGACGGCGTCGAGATCATCCCCATCGATGGAGCGCCGCGCGAGGAGGCGCGGGCGAACCGCAAGACGCTCGGTCGCCGCGATGGCCCGCCTTCGGGTCCACCCCGCGCAGCGCGGCCGACGCATGGCCCGGGGCCGCGCGGTCCCGGGCGGCCAGGCGGCTCGCGTGGCTTTGGCGGCGGGCCTCGCGGCCCCGTCGGACCAGGTGGCCCGGGCGGCAAGGCGCCGTGGAAGAAGGGTCCGGGCAAGCGGCCGTGACCTCCTATCCGCCATGCCAGGCCCTCATTCGTCATTCCCGCGAAAGCGGGAATCTCTGGCGGCTCCTGTCCTCCTACTCTCCTCCTCACCTTCTGAGATTCCCGCTTTCGCGGGAATGACGTAGTAGCGCGGACGGAAGGAAACGGAGATGGCGGAAAAATTCGAACGGCACCGGCAGCCCTGGACCCAGGACGAGATCCAGAAGCTCCACACCCTCGCCAAGAAGGGCATGGCGCTCAAGGCGATCGCCAAGGCGCTCAAGCGCAGCGAGGAATCGACCAAGGATCGCGCCAAGGCCGACGGCCTTCCGATCAAGAAGCTGCATTGAGGCCGCCGACGGAACGCTATGACGCGATCGTCCTCGGCGCGGGTGCGGCGGGGATGATGTGCGCGGCCACGGCCGGCCAGCGCGGACGGCGCGTGCTGCTCGTCGACCATGAAGATGCGCCGGGCAAGAAAATCCTGATCTCGGGCGGCGGGCGCTGCAACTTCACCAATATCCACACCGCGCCCGACCGCTATCTCTCGGCCAATCCGCATTTCGCCAAGTCGGCGCTCGGCCGGTATACCGCGCAGCATTTCATCGCCCTGGTCGATAGTTACGGCATTGCTTGGCACGAAAAGACACTGGGCCAGCTTTTCTGCGACGGCTCGGCCAGACAGATCGTCGCCATGCTCGCCGATCAGTGCGTCCAGGGCGGGGTGACGCTCAGGCTCGGCGATGCTGCAGCCGATATCGAGCAGGGCGACGGGCTGTTCCGCATGACGATCGGGGCACAGCAATTCGCCGCCCCGGCGCTGGTGCTGGCGACCGGCGGCCCCTCGATCCCGAAAATGGGGGCGACCGACTTCGCCTATCGCACCGCCAAGCGCTTCGGCCTGGCGATCGTCCATCCGCGCCCCGCGCTGGTGCCGTTCACGCTCGGCCCCGACGACACGCTGTTCCGCGAGCTGTCCGGGGTGTCCGCCGAGGTCGAGGTCCGCTGCGGCAAGACCCGCTTCCGCGAGGCGGCGCTGTTCACCCATCGTGGTCTTTCCGGCCCCGCCATGCTGCAGATCAGTTCTTATTGGCAGCACCGCGAGAAAATCTCGGTCAATTTCACGCCGGGCCTGGCCCAGGGCTGGCTGATCGACGAAAAGCGTGCCCGTCCGAGGGCCATGCTGCGCCGTGCATTGGCGCAGCATTTGCCCGAACGCCTAGCCGACGCGCTGCTTGAAAGGCTCCAGGCTCAAGGCGAGCTCCGTGCAGCGGCCGACGCAATGCTGCGCAACATCGAGGTGCGCCTCGCCGCCTGGACGTTCGCACCAAGCGGTACCGAAGGCTTCGCCAAGGCCGAGGTGACGGCGGGCGGCATCGCGACCTCCGACCTGTCGTCGCGCAGCATGGAGGCAAGGAAGCTACCCGGCCTCTACGCAATCGGAGAGGCGGTCGATGTGACCGGCTGGCTCGGCGGCTATAATTTCCAATGGGCGTGGTCGAGTGGCTGGGCGGCGGGGATGGTTATTTGATTTCTTTCCTTCCCCCGGAGTGCCCGGACTTCGACGCCACGTGGCACGGCTTTGCTGGAACCAGTGAACGGAGCGCCAACTGCTGCTGTGCAGCCGCAGACCCGGTCCAAGCGGCTAGCCTTCGTCCCGCGCCAACGCCTTGAGGCGATAGATCAGTTCCAGCGCCTCACGCGGTGACAGCGCGTCGGCATCGACCGCCTCGACGGCTTCCCGGAGCGGATCGGTCTTCGCCTCCTCGGCCTGCGCGGCCGCCGCAAAAAGCGGGAGATCGTCGAGGCCCGCAGCAAGTCCGCCGGTGGCCTGCCGCCCCGCCTCGAGCTTCTTGAGTACCTCGCGCGCCCGGGCGAGCACCGGCGGGGAAAGCCCGGCGAGCTTCGCCACGGCGATGCCGTAGCTGCGGTCGGCCGGGCCATCGGCGACCTCGTGGAGCAGGACCAGCTCGCCTTTCCATTCGCGCGCACGGACATGATGGAGCGACAGCGCGTCCAGCCTTTCAGCGAGCCGTGTCAGTTCGTGATAATGGGTGGCGAACAGGCAGCGGCAGCGATTGATGTCGTGGATCGCTTCGACCACGGCCCAGGCGATCGCCAGGCCGTCATAGGTCGAGGTGCCGCGACCGACCTCGTCGAGGATGACGAGGCTGCGCTCGGTGGCCTGCGCGAGGATCGCGGCGGTCTCGACCATCTCCACCATGAAGGTCGATCGGCCGCGGGCGAGATTGTCCGATGCTCCCACCCGACTGAACAGCCGATCGACGATACCGAGCCGCGCGCTTGACGCGGGGACCGGGCTGCCTGCCTGCGCCAGCACCGCGATCAGCGCGTTCTGGCGCAGGAAAGTCGACTTGCCCCCCATATTGGGGCCGGTGACGAGCCAGAGGCGGCCCTGCTCCGAAAGGCAGCAGTCGTTGGCGACGAAACGCTCACCTTGCGCCGCGACCGCTGCTTCGACGACCGGATGCCTGCCGCCGCGCACGTCGAAGCAGCTGTGCAACTCAAGATGGGGGCGGGTCCAGCCGCCTTCGACGGCCCGTTCTGCCAGGGCGGCGGCGACGTCGAGCCTGGCGAGCGCATCCGCTGTGGCGGCGATCTCTGCCGTGCGTGCAAGCGCGGTGGCAGTCAATTCGGCTAGATGCGCCGCTTCGGCCGCCAGCGCATGCTCGCCCGACTGACCGACCCGCAGCGCCTGCTCGTGCAGGTCGGGGGCATTGAAGCGGACGACACCGGCCAGGGTCTGACGATGGGTGAAGCCGGAATCGGCGGTCATCAGCGGATCGGCATGTTTCGCCGGCACTTCGATATGATAGCCGAGGACGCCGTTATGTCGGATCCGCAGCGACGAGATGCCGGTCTCGTGCCGATAGCGCGCCTCGAGCGCTGCGATGGCCTTGCGCCCTTCGCCGCCCTTGCCGCGCAGCATGTCCAATGCTGCATCATAGCCTTCGGCGATATAGCCGCCTTGCGCAGCGTCAATCGGCGGTATCGGGACCAGCGCGCGACGCAACAAGTCGACCAGCGCCTCATGTCCCCGTAAAGCCGGCAGCAGCGCTTGTAGCAATGCCGGCGATGGCGCCACGCCTTGCAGCTTTGTGCGCAGCATCTGCGTTTGTTCGAGCCCATCGCGCAGCTGCGCGAGATCGCGGGGTGACCCGCGGCCTGCGACGAGGCGGCCCAACGCACGGCCGATATCCGGCAGCGCGCGGAGCGCGCTGCGCATGCGATCGCGCAAGGTTCCGTCGCCTTCGAAAAGGGCTACCAGATCGAGCCGGTCGTCGATCGCCTTGCGGTCGGTGAGCGGTGCCGACAGATCCGTGGAGAGTAGCCGCGCGCCGGCGCCGGTCACCGTACGGTCGACCGCATCGAGCAGGCTGCCCTTGCGCCCGCCTGATTGCGACATGGTGATCTCGAGGCTCTCGCGGGTCGCCGCGTCGATCATCATATGATTGGCGACGATGCGCCGTCGCGGGGGCTGAAGGAACGGGAGCGATCCCTGGCCGGCGCGCTCGAGATAGGCAATCAGCCCGCCGGCAGCGGCGAGTTCGGCGCGGGAGAAGGCGCCGAAGGCGTCGAGTGTCGCCACCGCGAAGAGGCGCTTGAGCCTCTCTTCGCCCCGAAGCGAGTCGAAATGCTCTCGCGGCCATGCGACGGAGGCCGCGGGCGCCTCCTCCAAATCGTTTGCCACGAGGATCTCGGCCGCGCTCAGCCGTGCCAGTTCGGCATCGAGCGCCGCCGGGGTGATCGCTGCGATCTCGAACCGCCCGGTCGATATGTCGGCCGCCGCTATTCCCAGCTTCCGATCCGCGCCCTGCCCGACTCCGGCCACCGCGACGAGCCAGTTGGCGGCGCGCGCGTCGAGCAGCGCCTCTTCCGTCAGCGTGCCGGCGGTCACGACGCGCACGATCGCGCGGCCGACAAGCGCCTTGGAACCGCCGCGCTTCTTCGCTTCTGCCGGACTTTCGGTTTGCTCGGCGATTGCCACGCGGTGCCCTGCCTTGATCAGCCTGGCGAGATAGGCTTCGGCCGAATGGACCGGCACGCCGCACATCGGGATCGGCTTTCCCTCATGCTCGCCTCGCGCGGTCAGCGCGATGTCGAGGGTGGCCGATGCCCGCCTCGCGTCGTCGAAGAACAGTTCGAAAAAGTCGCCCATCCGATAGAAGAGCAGGCAGTCTTCGGCGGCGGCCTTGAGCGCCAGATACTGCGCCATCATCGGCGTCGCCGCAGCGGAAGACGGTTCCGAAACCTTTTTCACCTTGGTGGCCATTTCCCGGCTGATAGCGGCTTGTCGACTCCCCTGCCATGCCCCACAAGCGGGCGGGGCAAAACATCGACGGCGCCGAGGGGACGAGATGAGCAGTGACAGCAAGGTGCAGTTTTCGGACCGCGAGGCGCTTTTCTTCCATTCGACCGGCCGGCCCGGCAAGATCGAGATCATCGCCTCCAAGCCGATGGCGACCCAGCGTGATCTGAGCCTGGCCTATTCCCCGGGCGTGGCGGTGCCGGTCAAGGCGATCGCCGCGGATCCGGCTACCGCCTACGACTACACCGCCAAGGGCAATCTCGTCGCCGTCATCTCCAACGGTACCGCGATCCTGGGCCTCGGCAATCTCGGCGCACTCGCCTCGAAGCCGGTGATGGAGGGCAAGGCGGTGCTGTTCAAGCGCTTCGCCGACGTCGACTCGATCGACCTCGAACTGGCGACCGAAGACCCCGACGCCTTCATCGAGGCGGTCGCGCTGCTCGAACCCTCTTTCGGTGGGATCAATCTCGAGGACATCAAGGCTCCGGAGTGCTTCATCATCGAGCAGGCGCTGAAGGAGCGCATGAACATTCCGGTGATGCACGATGACCAGCACGGCACCGCGATCATCGCCGCCGCGGGCCTCATCAACGCCGCCTTCCTGACCAAGCGCGACCTCAAGGACATGAACGTCGTCGTCAATGGCGCTGGCGCGGCAGCGATCGCGTGCACCGAACTGATCAAGGCGGTGGGCGTCGCGCCCGACCGGGTTCTGCTCTGCGACTCGAAGGGCGTGGTCTATCAAGGCCGCAGCGACGGGATGAATCAGTGGAAATCTGCGCATGCCGTGCCGACCGACAAGCGCACGCTTGCCGAAGCGGTGGAGGGTGCCGATGTGTTTCTCGGCCTTTCGGTCAAGGGCGCATTGACCCCCGAGATGGTCAAGACCATGGCCCCTCATCCGATCATCTTCGCGATGGCCAATCCCGATCCCGAGATCACGCCGCCCGATGCGAAGGCCGTCCGTGCGGACGCGATCGTCGCGACCGGACGTTCCGATTATCCGAACCAGGTCAACAATGTCCTCGGCTTTCCGTTCATATTCCGGGGTGCGCTCGACGTGCGCGCGACCGGCATCAACCAGGAAATGAAGATCGCTGCGGCGCGCGCACTCGCCGAGCTCGCGCGTGAACAGGTGCCGGAAGAGGTGGCGGCGGCTTATGGCGGCGCCGCACCGCGCTTCGGCCGTGATTATATCATCCCGGCACCCTTCGACCCGAGACTGATGGAGGTGATTCCCGCCGCGGTCGCGCAGGCCGCTATGGACACCGGCGTCGCCCGCAAGCCGATCCTCGACATGGACGATTACAAGCACACCCTGAAGGCGCGACTCAACCCGACCACCTCGGTGCTGACGCTGGCGTCGGAGACGGCGCGCGCCCATCCCAAGCGCGTCGTCTTTGCCGAGGCCGAGGAAGAAGTGGTGCTGCGCGCTGCAATCCAATTCAAGAATCTCGGCTATGGCACGCCGGTGCTGGTCGGACGTGACGAGGTTCCGGACAAGCTTCGTGACCTTGGCGTCGATGATCCCGACAGCTTCGAGCTTCATAACAGCCGTCATTCGCCGCTGGTCGAAAAGATGGTGGACTATCTGTACGACCGGCTGAAACGCCGCGGGGTGCTTCGCCGGGAGGTCGAGGCCATGGTCAACCAGGACCGGAACATCTTCGGTGCGCTGCTGCTCGCGCTCGGTGAAGCCGATGCGATGGTGACAGGGACGACGCGCACCTACAGCGCTACGTTCAAACAGATCCGCCGCGTGCTCGATCCGATCGAAGGGCGCAAGCCGCTCGGCATCCATCTGTTCGTCGGCCATAATCACACGGCCTTCATCGCCGATACGACGGTGACCGAGCGGCCGTCGGCGGAAGAGCTCGCCGACATCGCCGAAGCGACCGCCGCGGTCGCGCGCCGCATGGGGCATGAGCCGCGCGTCGCCTTCCTCAGCTATTCGACCTTCGGCAATCCGCCGGGCAGCTATCTCGATCTGGTGCGTGGCGCGGTCGCGCTGCTCGACCAGCGCGGTGTCAGCTTCGAATATGAAGGCGAAATGGCCCCCGATGCCGCCTTGAATCCCTCGATAATGAAGCTCTATCCGTTCAACCGTCTTTCGGCGCCGGCCAACGTACTGGTCATGCCGGGCCTGCAGTCGGCGAACATATCGGCCAAGATGCTGCGCGAGCTCGGCAAGGGATCGATGATCGGGCCGATGCTGGTGGGCATGGAGAAGCCTGTTCAGATCGCCACGATGTCCTCGAACGCGGCGGACATCATGACGCTGGCGCTGCTTGCGGCCGCGGGTATCGCCAACTGAGCCTGGCGTTCTCCGCCGGCGAATGACCGCGCCCCGCCCGTGAGGATGGCGGCGGGTGCTGGCCCGAGGCTTACTGCCCTCCGGTCTTCGCCGAATTCTTCATGGCCGAGACGAGCTCCTTCAGGCTCTGCGGCTTGGCGGGCAGGCGGAAATAGACATCGGGGAAACTCGCCGGCTCCGTCGAAATCAGCTTGAAGCGCCCGCCCGCGTCGATCGGCGTGCCGAGCGCGAAGATCGCTCGCGTCTCCTCGATCAGCTCGACGGCCGCGTCTCGGATCAACGGCGCCATCGGTACGATCGCCGCGTTCATGAAGGACTCGAGCGCGGCGCCGACGGGCTTCAGATCCGCGTCCTGGCTGATGAGAAACTCGGTAGGCTTTTCGGGGTCGCTGTCGTCCAGACCGCGGATGACGTAGATTCGGCCGGTGCGGCCCGCGATGCTGTCGATCCGCCCGGGCTCGATCCTTATCTTGCGAGCCTTCATGCTCTCGCCGATTTTTTCGAAGAGACCTTTGAAGATCGGCGGCAACACCTGGTCCATCGCCGCGGCGACATCCTTGAGTCGCGCGACAGTCGATTTTCCTCCCTCGACGTCCACAATGTAGAATTCGCCGCCGACGAGCAGGCCGTAATCGTCACTGGCGCTGTCGGCGATGCGCGCGTCGCCATTGTCGGCAACCTCGATTCGAAGCTGCTTGGTCTTGCCCGGATCGTCATAAACGGCCCGGATTCCGGCCTCCGCGGGCGCCGACGCGGCAAGCGCCGCGAGCAAGGCAATGATCGGCAAGGTGCGGCGCATCGACGGTTCCCCCTGTTGGCGATCGAACATAGATGTTTGGTCTCGGCATTCGCCGAAAAACGATGCCCACTTTTTCACGTGACGTTGTAGCCGAGTGCGGGGCCGGCGGGAACTCTCTCCCGCAAGCGATAGAGGGTTCTATAAGGCTGCATGACCGTCGCGCGCCTGATGCTGACCGACTTCCGTTCCTATGCGTCGGCAACGATCGCCCCAGGTCCCGGATTCGTGATCCTGACCGGTGAGAATGGCGCCGGCAAGACCAACATCCTCGAGGCCGTGTCGATGCTCGGTCCAGGCAGGGGGCTGCGAGGCGCGGCGCTGTCGGAGATGGCGCGCGATGCCGGGGACGGTGGTTTCGCGGTCGCCGCAGAGTTGGGGGACGGGGTACGCATCGGCACCGGCACGACCGCCGCAGCGCGAGACCGGCGGCAGGTCCGCATCAACGGGGCAGCGGCGTCCGCCGCTTCGCTTGGCGAATGGCTGTCATTGCTCTGGCTGACGCCGGCGATGGACCGGCTGCTCGTCGAGGGCGCCGAGGGCCGACGACGGTTTCTCGATCGGCTGGTCCTGGCGATCGAGCCCGGTCACGCACATCATGCCGCTCGCTACGAAGCGGCCATGCGCGCGCGCAACAAGTTGCTCGCCGGCGAGGGTCCGCTCGATGGCGCGTGGCTCGACGCGCTTGAAGGCCAACTCGCCGAGCACGGACTGGCGATCGCGGCGGCCCGTTCACGCACCGTCGATGCGCTTTCCGGCTGCCTCGCCGCCGAGCCGGAGGGCGCCTTCGCGCGTGCCGAGCTGGCCATCGAGGGCTGGGACCCGGCGCGGGTAGCTTTCGCCGAGGAATTGCGTCGGGGGCGGCCCCGCGACGCCGCCGCGGGCCGGACGCTGGCGGGACCGCATCGGCAGGATCTGGCGGTGGTCCACGCCGCCAAGCGCCAGCCTGCGGCGCGCGCCTCGACCGGCGAGCAGAAGGCGCTGCTGCTCGGCCTTGTGCTCGCCCATGCCGATCTTGTCGCTGGCCGCCTGGGCCGCCGCCCGGTGCTGCTGATGGATGAGGTCGCCGCGCATCTCGATCCGGTGCGCCGCGCCGCGCTCTTCGACCGCCTCGCCGGGACCGGTGGTCAGATCTGGCTGACGGGTACGGAGCGCGCCCTTTTCGAGGGGATCGGCGATGCGAGTTGGCTGGCGGTACGCGGCGGCGTCGTTCAGCCGGGCTAGCGCAGGCGGTAGGGATATCCGAAACGCGCAACTTGCTGCAAAACGGAGATTGTTGCGGTTGCGCGAAGAAAAGGAGGGCTTATCTGCTTTGCCGCCGATCGGCCCGTGGCCAATCGCGATTCGTATCGGGGGCGTAGCGTGACAATTAGCCTATGTTACCGGGGTGGCCTGCAGTGCGAGGCGACGCATGGCGGCTCACAGGCTATTCTGATCACCGACGCAGCGCCTGAGACAGGAGGCGAAGGCCGATCCTTCTCCTCCACCGATCTGGTTGCCACCGCGCTCGGCACATGCGTCCTGACGGCGATGGGGGCGGCGGCGCGGGCATGCAGCGTCGACGTCGACGGAGCTACCGCCCGCGTTGACATGAGGCTTGGAGGCCGTCCACGCCGTGTCCTGGCGCTGTCGGTTCATGTCGACATATCGAAGAAGGTGGAAGCGGAGGCGCAGGCCAAGATCGAGCGAGCGGCGCTTGCCTGTCCTGTCAGGCCTAGCCTGCACCCCGATATCGCGGTCACGCTGAGTTTCAGCTGGGCCTGAGCAAGTGTCGCGCCCTGTCGTGGGCGGCCTGATCGGCGTTGCAGCCTCGCGCTGATCAGTCGCTCCGCGCGGCGGGTTCAGACATCCGGCAGCGTCCAGTCGATAGGAGGCTCGCCATTGGCGATCAGAAAGGCGTTCGCCCTGGAGAAGTGACGACAACCGAAGAAGCCGCCATGCGCCGATAACGGAGATGGGTGCGGCGCCTTGAGGACGAGGTGGCGACCGCCCTTGTCGGTCGAATCGACGAACGCGGCCTTCTTCTGGGCATAGCTGCCCCAAAGCAGGAAGACGACGGGCTCGGTCTTGGCGTTGACGAGGCGGATGACCGCATCGGTGAACCTCTCCCACCCGCGGCCGCGATGCGAGGCCGCGAGGCCCATCTCGACGGTCAGCACCGCGTTCAGCAGCAGCACGCCCTGCCTGGCCCAATGTTCGAGAAAGCCGTGACCGGGCCGCGTCATGCCGACATCGTTGCCTAGCTCTTTGTAGATGTTGATCAGGCTCGGCGGAGGCGGGACGTCGGGGGGGACGCTGAAGCATAGGCCATGGGCCTGACCCGGTCCATGATAGGGATCCTGGCCAAGGATGACGACCCGGACCTTCTCGAGCGGGGTCAGGTCGAGCGCACGGAACCAGTGGCTGCCCGATGGGAAGATGCGTTTTCCCCTGTCGCGCTCGCCGATCAGAAAGGCCCTGAGCGTCGCCATATAGGGGGCGGCGAATTCGTCGGCGAGCGGCACGCGCCAGCTCTCATGAAGCTTTACCTGACCTGGCATCAGCGATCAGATCAGCAGGCGCTCGATCGCCTGAGCGAGCGCGACATAGAGCTTGCCCATGTCGGAGGACAGCAGGGTGACGGCCAAAGTCCCGCCGTCGCGATGGGCGAGAACGCGGCGGATGATCGCCTCGAAATCGTGGACATACCGGTTGACCAGGCTTCGGAAGCGGGGATCCTCCGCATGGAGCGCGGCGATACGCGCGGCGTCCTGACGGCGAAGAAGGCGCACGGCGGTGCGGGTGAACGCGCCATCGTCCCCATTGAGATAAGCCTGCCATGCGCCGTCGGGAACGTCATGCGCCAGCACCGCGGCAACGTCGATCGCTATGGTATTGAGCTGCTCGACCAGGACGGCGACCTCGCGCGCCATCTGATTCTCGTCGACGGTGGCGGTGCGTGTCTGAAGCGACTCTGCGCGCCGCTCCGCCACCCCTGCGGCCTCGTTGATCGATAACATCTGCGCGAGCAGCTTCTCGGTGGCTTGTCCGGTCGCCGCAACTGCAGCTTCCGCCGTGTCCGAGATCAGGTGGATGCGCTGGGTAAAGAGATCGCCGAGCGCGCGCTCCATCGCATCGACGCCGCTGCGCGCCAGCCGGTCTCCGATATCGGGTATCATTGCTTCGAGCGCCGCGCGTGCGGACTCGGCCGCGTCGCCAGCCGTCTCCCGAACCCGCAGGATAGCATCGATCAGCTTGCCGCCGGAGAGTTCCGCGAGCGACCGCAACTCGGCTTCGCTGCCAGAGACCAGCCGGCCCAATTCGGCCGCATGGTTGCGCAGCGCCTCCAGCCTTGCGCCGGCCTGCTCGGCAAATCCTTCGGAAAGCCGCCGCTGGCGTTCCACCAGGGCATCACCGAGCTCGCCGATCTCGGCCAGCTGCCGCACGGCGGTCTCCCCGAGACCGGTGATGGTCGTGCGCTGCCGTTCGACGATGACATCGGCGGCGGCGAGCCGCTCCGCGCTGCGTTCGATGCCCTCGGCAAGCTTTTGCGCCTCGGAGGCGATCGATCGGATCGCCGCACGTCCCCGCGCCGCCTCACCCTCGACCCGCTGGATCGCCGCCGGAAGGTCATGCTCGACATTGGAGGTGATCGCGTCGAAGGACAGGCGCAACGCCTCGGCGCGATCGGACAAGGTGCGCGCGCCGGTCATGCCGCTGGTGACCGAATGGCCGAGGCCCTCGGCATGCTCGGCCAGGCGGACGATCAGTTCGGCGAGTTCCGCGGTCTGTTCGGCGCCGGTTACACCCAGCGATTCAAACCGGCCTTCGATGCTGCTCAGCGCCTGGTCCAGACTCGCGACCAAATGGCGCGCGTCCTCATCCTGGCGGGCGAGTTGCGCTGACAGCGTCTCCAGCTGTCCGTTCATCTCGACGAGTCTGCGCGCTATCGCGGCGGCGGCGCTTGTGCCCGCCTCATCGAGCGCGGCTCGACCGTGATCGATCATCGCGGTCATGGCCTGCCGCTGCAGCTCGAGGCTCTGACGTGTCTGTTCCACGGCGCCGACGACATTCTCGGCGGCCATGTCGACAGCATGGCTGAGCGACGTACCTGCCTCCCCGATCGTCCGCACGGTCCTTTCGGCGCGGCTCTCGATGCGGCCAATCTGGGTGGCCAGCCGTCCGGCCGCCGCGCCGATCATCTCGTCGGCCTCGTGGCTGCGGGCGACGATGGCGCCCAGCGTTTCCGCCAGGCCTTCCGATCGCTCGCGCGCATTCTCGCCGATCGATCGAATCATCCCTGCCACCTCGCCGACCGTGTCGCGGACGCGCGGCAGGTCGGCCAGGAGTCCGCTCATGTCGTTGCGCGCCGTACCGGCAGCCTCGTGCAGCAAACCGGCTTGCCGCGCGAGCAGGTCGGTCTCGTCGCGCATGTCCATGCTGATCTGCTGGAGCCGTTCGGCCGCGCGGCTACCTTCGTCGAGCAATGCGCCGGCATGCGCCGCGAGGTCGGCGCGACGGGCGCTGAGGACCGTGTTAACGCGGCCGATCGCTTCCTCCAGACGGCGGCTTTCGACGCGCATAGATAGAGCGGTTGCCCCGAAGCGGCGGGCCTCGCGCCCACTGCTGCGCTGGACCAACATGTAGACGATGCCGATCAGGGCGAGCGGGCCGCTCGCCATCGCCATGCTGTGGAGCAATTCGGCGAGGCTGAAGCTGGCGGTTCCGGTGCTGCGGACCCACAACGCTATCCACAGCGCGCCGAGAAGCCCCAGTCCCGCGCCCAGCGCGACGTCGCCGGCACGGCGCGGCGGCGGGACGGCAGGATCTATATGAGGTGCATCCTCGACGACGAGCTGCTCGAGCAGCAATTCGTCGGCGGTGGCGGCTTGCTCGCCGCGGTCGGAGCGCGATGCTGCCGCCTGGACGGCTTCCGCTTCCGCCGCGTCGGCGGCGCGCCAGCGATCCAGTGGATGCGGAGGCTTCCCCATGTCCCAGGATGCTACAGGAACTGCGAGTCGCGCACCAGCCTCGCTAACGAAATCTTTACCGGTCGGGCCGTTTATGACCCCATGTCGTTCGAACCCCGCAAACTGGACCGCCTGCTCGCCGAAGCGATCGGCGATGATCTCGCCGTGGCCGCCGAGCTCCGCGCACTGTTTCTGGCTTCGGCCACCGCGCATGTCGCTGCGCTCTCGCAAGCCGCGAATGTCCACGACTGGCGCGAAGAAGCGTTGCGTCTTCAAGGCCTCGCGGCCACCTTCGGCATCAGCGAGTTGATCGACGCCGCCCGCGCTGCCGCGTCGTCGGCGCCTGATCGGCGATTGCTGGACGCGGTCGCCGATGCGATAGCGGCCTGCCGCTAAGCTTTGGTCCCGATCAAGCCGGTAATTTTGGTTCAGTTCAGGACGGCTGCGATGCAATAGAGCTTTGCCGAATCGCGAGTTTGGCCCTATTTCGAAGGGCTTCGCGGACAGGGGGGGCCGGATTGCCGCTAGCAGCTCTGATTGCCGCGAAGGATGAAGCCGATCCCGGGCCGGGGCTGCGCGCGACCCTGCCCCTGGCGGGCCGGACCCTCATCGAATATCAGGCCGATCTGGTGCTTGGCGCCGGGGCCGAGCATGTCGTTCTCCTGGTAGAACGGGTGCCCGCGTCGCTGGCCGAAGCGGCGGAGCGGCTACGCCGGGGCGGCGCGCGGATCGACATCGCCCGCGGTCCCGTAGATGCGATTGATCGATTCCATCCCGATGAACGGATATTGCTCGTGGCGGATGGTGCGACGGCGGCGCCATGCGTGGTGAAGGTGCTGGCCTCCGAGCCGGGCCCCGCCCTTCTGACCGTGCCCGATCTTGCCGAACATGGGGAGTTCGAGCGGATCGATGCGGCGCAGCGCTGGGCTGGCTTCGCGCTCGTCGACAAGGCGGTGCTCGGGTCCACGGCCCAAATGCTCGGGGAGTGGGATTTAGCCTCGACCGTGCTGCGCCGGCTGGTCCAGGCGGACGCACGTCGGATCGACGCGCTCATATCCGGTTCCGCGCGCCCGGTCCTTGCGAACGGGCCCGCTGATCTCGACGCTATAGAGGCCGCCCTACTGCGGCGTGCCGAGACATCGGACAGAAATTGGGTCGAATGCTTTGTTCACCGTCTGGCGGCGGCGCAGCTGATCCGTCCGCTGATCGCGCGCGGGTTCAATTCGAAGCATGTGGCGCTTGCGGCCGCTGCGACGGGCTGGGCGGCCGCGCTGCTCGCTCTGTTCGGCCTGTTCTGGGTGGCCGCGCTACTCCTGCCATTTGCCGCCGTCCTTGCGGCAACTTCACGTCGGATGAGCCGAATCTGGGCCAGGCCGGTCGGCCCCGATCGGCCGCTCGACCTGGTGCGAAATCTGGCCGGCCTGGCGGTGTTGGCGCTGCTCGTTCGGTCGTTGGTCGAGGATGGCGGCTGGGGTTGGTGGATCGTCGCGGCGCTGCTGCCGGCCTCGCTGGTCGGTCTTGCCGCGCTCGAGCCGGTGACGATCGCGCTCCGAGCCGCCGCCGCGCCGCCCTGGCTGGCGAACGGCGATGCGCTGATCTGGTCGGCACCCGCGCTTGCGCTGCTCGCCGGCTGGCGCGCGATGCTGATCGCGCTGGCAGCCTATGCGACGATCTCTTTCGTCCAGCGCTGTACGGCAGCATGGCAAGTCGCACGGGAATATGACAATGCCATTTAGCTTCGACCTAACGCCATCCTGGTATGATCGGAGCATGATGGGGCGCGACGGGGAAGAACAAGCGGCGTTCGGGCCAGCGGGCATGCATCGGCTGAGCGATGCTGCGCGCGCGTTGGACGGTGTCGAGAGCCGGATTCAGAACGCAGCCACCGACCTGTTTCGCGATGGCGCGGCAGGTCTCTCCGATCAATGTCGTGTGCAAATCGCCCAGCTGATGCGCGGTATGATCACCGCGATCGAAGACGAACTTCGTATCCGCGTCTGCGAAGCGCTTCCCGATGACGCGCCGCCGGAACTGCATGCGGCGCTCGGTTCGGCTCGGGTCCAGATCGCGATGCCGCTGCTCGAACGAACCGATCTGCTTCGGGAAGCCGACCTGGTCGCGGCGACGCTGCGCCGCGTCGACGAACACCGGCTGGCGCTCGCGCTGGGCCGGGATTCGCCGTTTCACGTCGCCGAGCTCTCTCAGCGGTTGCTGGATCTCGGCGACCAGGCGGTTTCCGAAGCCCTCATGGCGCTTCTTGTCGCCGAGAGCCGGCGTTATGATCAGTTCGGCGATCCAGCGCTTGCCCGCACCGATCTTCCATCCGGACCGCACCGCCGCTTGCTCTGGGCCGTCGCTGCTGCGCTCCGGCACTATATGATCCGCCAGCATGGCATAGCCGAAGGCCGGGCCGATCTGCTCCTAGCCGATGCGGTAAGCGGGCTATTGACCGAGCATGAGGACGAGGACACGCTGGAAGGCCGGGCAGAGGCGCTGGCCGACCTGCTCTGGCATCGCAAGCTGATCGACGACGCGCTGTTGCTCGGTGCGCTGGAGGAGGGGTGGCTCGCGCTGTTCACCGCCGCGGTTGCCAAGCGGGCAGGCATTGACGCTGCCGGGGTCTGGTCGATGCTCCTCGAGCCATCGGGGATGATGCTTGGCACGATCTTGCGGGCGATCAATTGCGACCGGACCACCGCAGTGACGATACTCTGGCGGGTGGCGACTGCGGAAGCCGTGCCCGAGGAGGTTGTGATCGAACGCGCCGATGCGTTCGACGCACTGACGGTCAGGGAGGCAGCGGAGGCGGTGTTGATTTGGCGGCTCGATCCCAATTATCGCCGCGCGGTGCTTGAGATCGGCGAAAGTGGACGGCGCCGGTGAACGCGTCGACAGCGCTCAAGCCCGTCCAGGGCCTCGTTGACGAGCAGGGGCGGCTGGTCGAGGCCGATGCGATGTTGCTCCGGCTTCAGGAGCAGGCGGGCGGCGTGCGGGGCGGTACGCTGGCGGTGCCGCAGCTGGCTGCGCTGGCTCGACTAACGCGGCGGCTGCAGATCGCTATCAGTCGTCGCGTGGTTGCGGCTTGTGGCGACCGGGATGTTGATTTCCTGGTCAAGCTGGCTCCGCAGGGCGACAATGTCGAATTCGCCATCACCGCCTGGCAGGAGATCACGCCCCCGGCCCCTCCGCGGGTGGTCGAGGCGATGCGCTGGCGCGACTTCAGCCGGGCGGCGGCCGATTGGATATTCGAAACCGACGCCATGTTGAGGATCACCCAGGCTCCGGCGGGGGTGCCGGCGGTGACCGGGCAGCCGCTCGAGACGCTGTTCCGATTCGCACCCGACAAGGACGGCGGTGAGCCGATCCTGGCCGCGGTCGGCCGATCCGAACGCTTCGATTGCGAAGGTGTGACATTCCTGATCGGCTTCGGCGTGCCGGTCCGCGTCGTGGGTTTACCGCTGATCGACGGGCTTGGACGGCTCACCGGCTACCAGTTGTTGGTGAGCCGCAAACTTTCGCCGCATCGCGCGGGTGAGGCCGCCGATCCGCCGCCGCTGGACGATGCTTTTGGAACTCAGCTCGGCCGCGCCATGCGCAAGCCACTCGACGAAATCATTGCCCATGCCGACATGATTTCCAGTCGCAGCGACGGACCGGTCCGACGCGATTACGCCGCTTATGCGAATGATATCGCCGGAGCTGGCCGCCACTTGCTCGGCCTGGTGGAGGATTTGGTGGACTTGCAGACGATCGAACGGGCAGACTTCAGGCCCGAGGCCGAACCCGTCGATCTCTGCGATACCGCGCAGCGTGCCGCCGGTCTGCTATCGGTGCGCGCCGCCGGCAAGCACCTCCGCATCGAAAGCCTACTCTGCTCTCAGCCGGTGCTCGCGCGGGGCGACCTCCGGCGTATCCTCCAGATCTTGCTGAACCTGCTCAGCAATGCGATCCGCCATTCCCCGGAGCATGGCGCAATCTCGATACGCTGCGAACGAGAAGGGGACATCGTCGCTGTCGTGATCGGCGATGCTGGCGACGGTGTCGACCCGGACGATCATGAGCGCATTTTCCAGCGTTTCGAGCGGCTGGGATTGCGGGACGGAACCGGCAGCGGGCTCGGCCTGTATATTTCACGCCGACTGGCCCGCGCGATGGGCGGCGATCTCGGCGTCGACAGCCTGCCAGGCGATGGCGCACGGTTCGTGCTGACGCTTCCCGCTGCCTGATCCCCAGCTCCAGCGCCGGGGGCCCGTCTCCACGCTTCGCTTTACCGCATCAGGCGCGGGCGGCGGCGGTCCGACTTCGGAATGCTGCCCCGTTCAACCAGGCCTCACACCTCCTGGATTCACGCGCCCGAGCATAGGCACGGAGGCAAGCCCGACGGGCTTGCCTTCTCAGACCAAGACGAAGCCGCCTTACCGCTTGTCCATCGCTACATAGTCGCGCTGGGTCGGACCGCTGTAGAGCTGCCGCGGGCGGCCGATCTTCTGCTCCGGATCGGAGATCATCTCGTTCCACTGCGCGACCCAGCCCACGGTGCGGGCGAGGGCGAAGAGCACGGTGAACATCGTCGTTGGGAAGCCGATCGCGGACAGGATCACACCCGAATAGAAGTCGACATTCGGGTAAAGCTTCTTCTCGATGAAGTAGGAGTCCTTGAGCGCGATCTGCTCAAGCTCGCGGGCGGTATCCAGCACCGGATCGTTGATGCCCAGCTTGTCGAGCACCTCGGTGGCGGCCTTGCCGAGCACCTTGGCGCGCGGGTCGAAATTCTTGTAGACGCGATGGCCGAAGCCCATCAGGCGGAAGGGATCGTCCTTGTTCTTGGCGCGGGCAATATATTCCGGAATGCGATCGGGCGTGCCGATCTCGCGCAGCATGTTCAGCGCCGCCTCATTGGCACCGCCATGCGCGGGGCCCCACAGGCACGCAATGCCGGCCGCAATGCACGCAAAGGGGTTCGCTCCCGAAGAGCCGGCGAGACGAACTGTTGAGGTCGATGCGTTCTGCTCATGATCGGCGTGGAGGATGAAGATCTTGTCCATCGCCGACTCGATCACGGGATCGATCTGATATTCCTCGGCCGGAACGCCGAAGGTCATGCGCAGGAAATTGCCGGTGTAGCTCAGGTCGTTCTTCGGATAGACGAAGGGCTGACCCACGGAATATTTGAAGGCCATGGCCGCGATGGTGGGGATCTTGGCGATCAGACGATGCGAGGCGATCAGCCTTTGCGTGGGATCGTCGATGTCGGTCGAATCGTGGTAGAAAGCCGAGAGCGCGCCGACGACACCGCACATGATCGCCATCGGGTGGGCGTCGCGGCGAAAACCATTGAAGAAGCTGGCGAGTTGCTCGTGCACCATCGTGTGGCGGCTGATGGTGTAGCTGAACTTGGCAAGCTCATCCTTGGTCGGAAGTTCGCCGTTGAGCATCAGATACGAAACTTCCATGAAGCTCGACTGCTCAGCGAGCTGATCGATTGGATAGCCACGATGAAGCAGGACGCCTTCGTCGCCATCGATATAGGTCAGTGCCGACCGGCAGGAAGCCGTCGAAGTGAAGCCGGGATCGTAGGTGAATGCACCGGTGGCGCCATAGAGCTTGCGGATATCGATGACATCGGGGCCGGTGCTGCCTGACAATACCGGATATTCAGACGTTTTTCCGCCGAACTCCAGCTTCACATTATCCGCCATGCTCTTATCTCCTGTCTTGCCCCGTGCCGGCATGCCGGCCCTGTCTTCAACCATTTCGACCGGCCGCCATGTTCAGCTGATCGTCCAATCGCCCAAGGCTCTCCTCGCGGCCGAGGAGCTCAAGGACATCAAATATGCCGGGAGAGGTGGTACGACCGGTGAGCGCGGCCCTGAGCGGCTGCGCAACCTTGCCGAGACCCGTCCCCCCCTGTTCCGCCACCGTCCGGATCGTCGCTTCGAGCACCGGCGCCGACCAGTCGGTTGCTGTAGCAAGCGCGTCGCGTGCCTTGGCCAGCAGCGCCTTGCCAGCTTCGTCTAGCAGCGATGCGGCCTTCTCGTCCATATCGAGCGGGCGCGTGCGAAACAGAAAGGCAGCGCTGTCAGCCAACTCGTTGAGATCTTTTGCTCTTACCTTCAAATGGGGAATGCTGCGAAGCAGAAGTTCCCGATCGAAGGGGCCGAGTTCCCGGCCCGCCGCCTTGGCGACTCCGGACAAGATCAGGTGCTCCAAACGCCGGTCGTCCGACTCGCGGATATAATGGCCGTTGAGGTTCTCTAGCTTCTTCATATCGAAGCGAGACGGGGATCGGCCGACGGCGTCGAGTTCGAACCACCGAACGGCCTGATCGCGGCTGATGATCTCGTCGTCGCCATGGCCCCAGCCAAGGCGAAGCAAATAGTTGTTGACGGCCTCGGGCAGCATGCCCAGCTCATCGCGATAGGCTTCGACGCCGAGTGCGCCGTGGCGCTTGGAAAGCTTCGCGCCGTCAGCGCCATGGATCAGCGGGATGTGCGCATATACGGGCTCGGGCCAACCGAGTGCGCGGATCATCGCGAGCTGACGAAAGGCGTTGTTGAGATGGTCGTCTCCGCGGATGACATGGGTCACGCCCATGTCATGATCGTCGACGACGACGGCGAGCATATAGGTGGGGGTTCCGTCGGAACGAAGAAGGATCATGTCGTCCAGTTCGGCATTCTGGACGGTCACCGGTCCCTGGACGCGATCCTGGATCGTCACTTGACCTTCGCGCGGCGCCTTAAGGCGGATCACGAACGGCGCACCAGCCGGGGCTTCGGCAGGATCGCGGTCGCGCCAGCGGCCGTCGTAGCGCAGGGGCTGCTTTGCGGCGCGCTGACGCTCGCGGAGTTCGGCGAGCTCCTCTGCGGTCGCGTAACAGCGATAGGCATGGCCCTGGGCGAGAAGCTCCCGTGCGACTTCGGCGTGGCGGGCGGCGCGCGAAAATTGATAGACGACCCCGCCGTCCCAGTTCAGGTCCAGCCATGACATGCCGTCCAGGATCGCTTTTATGGCGGCATCCGTCGATCGGGCCCGGTCGGTGTCCTCGATGCGCAACAGGAACTTGCCGCCATGATGCCGAGCGAAAAGCCAGTTGAACAAGGCTGTTCGGGCACCGCCGATGTGGAGGAAGCCGGTGGGCGAGGGCGCGAAGCGGGTTACGACCTGACTCTCTTCGGTGCTTGCGCCCACGGGCTATTTCTCCAAGATCGGCGGCATGGCCAGCGAGACCGATGCCCCCTCGGTGAGAAAAAGCGGGCGGACGATCGATGATCGACCGCGCCCCTAGCATAGGGCTTCCGCAGCTTCAAACCGCGATCGCGGCCCGGTCTGCGCATCGGCGCGACGCTATTGAAGACTGGTTGGAGGCCGAGCGCGACCAGATCGGCCTTTGGCTGCCGATAGCCTTCGGATTCGGGATCGCGCTGTGGTTCGTGCTGCCCGGGCGGCTGAGTTGGCTGGCGGCGATTCTGATGCTGGCCGGGCTGTCGCTGGCAGGGCTGGCGGTCGGGCCCACCACCAGAAGCGGGCGCTGCCTGCTTATCGGCGCGCTCGCGGCGCTGCTCGGGCTTATCACGGTCTGGACCAAGGCCGATTGGGTGGCGAGCCCCAGGATCGACCGGCCAACGGTCGCCGAGGTTCAGGGCCGCATCGAAGCGGTCGAGCGCCTGCCCGCACGCCAACTCGTCCGCCTTACCGTCGCCACGGACAAGGGGATATTGCCTCGCCGCATACGGCTGAACGTCGACGAGGATGATCTGCAGGTGCAGCCGGTCGGCGGAATGCGGATCGTCGTCCGCGCGCGCCTGCTTCCGCCGGCTCCGCCCACCGTGCCCGGCGCCTATGACTTCGCCCGCACCGCGTGGTTCGCCGGAATAGGCGCGACCGGACGCGCGCTCGATCCGCCGCGTTTCACGGCGGCAGAGGCCGGGGGTTGGCGGATGCGCCTTTCCGATCTGCGGGCCCGGCTGTCGGAGCATATCGAGCACAGCGTTGGTCAAGCGAGTGCCGGCGGCATCGCAGCATCCTTTGCGACCGGCGACCAGGGGGCGATCGAGGAAGAGGATGCCGAGGCGATCCGCCGATCGGGCCTCGCCCATTTGCTCTCGGTGTCAGGGCTGCATGTCTCGGCAGTGGTCGGCGGGGTGATGCTGGCCACGCTGAGCCTGCTCGCGCTCAGCCAAAGGCTTGCACTCCACGCGCCGCTCCCGCTGATCGCGGCGGGCGCAGCCGCGTTAGCGGGCATCGGCTATACATTGCTGTCGGGTGCGCAGGTGCCGACCATCCGCTCGTGCCTGGCCGCGCTGTTCGTGCTGATTGGCGTCGCGATGGGACGTGAGGCGATCACGCTTCGACTTGTCGCCGCCGGCGCTCTGATTGTGCTCATTTTCTGGCCGGAGGCGCTGGCGGGACCGAGTTTCCAGCTGAGCTTCGCCGCGGTGACCGCGCTCGTCGCGTTCGGTGAGCATCCGCACATCAAGGCCTTTGCCGCGCGGCGCGACGAAGGCTTCGCGCCCCGTGCCGGTCGTGCCCTCGCCATGCTCCTGCTCTCGGGATTGGTCATAGAGGTGGCGCTGACGCCGATTGCCCTGTTTCATTTCCACAAATCAGGCCTGTACGGCGCCGCCGCAAATATCGTGGCCATTCCGCTTACCACCTTCATCATCATGCCGTTCGAGGCGCTTGCGCTGCTGCTCGACCTGGCAGGGCTCGGCGCGCCTTTGTGGTGGCTCACAGGCAAAGCGATCGGCGTGCTGCTGTGGATCGCCCATCGGGTGGGCGGTGCTCCAGGGGCGGTCGCGCTGCTGCCGGCGATGCCATGGGGAGCGTTCGCGCTGATGGTGATCGGCGGCCTGTGGGTGGCGCTGTGGCGGACGTCGCCCCGCCGCTGGGGGCTGCTGCCTGTTGCGGCGGGCGCGCTATGGGCTCTGCTCGCCCCACGACCCGATCTGCTCGTCACCGGCGACGGGCGCCATGTCGCGCTCGTTCTGAACGATGGTCGCGTCGCGCTGCTGCGGGATCGCGCCGGCGATTATATCCGCGATGTGTTGAGCGAAGCCGGCGGCTTTGACGGCGAGCCACTGCCCGTGGACGCTCTGATAGCCGCGCGCTGCTCGGATGACCTGTGCACGGCGCGGCTGCGGCGCGACGGGCGGGAATGGCACATATTGGCAACCCGCAGCCCCTATCGCCTCGATTGGCGGCGGCTGTCGCGCGCCTGCACGTCGGCCGACATCGCGATCAGCGAGCGCCGGCTGCCGCGATCCTGCACGCCGCGCTGGGCTAAGCTGGATCGCCCTGTCCTCGCCCGAACCGGCGGCGTGGCGGTCAACCTCGACGATGGCAGGATCGAAACGGTTGCCGCCCATGTGCGCGAGCACCCCTGGTCGAGCTTCCAACGCTAGCGCAGGCTGCACCATAGCTGAGTTGCGCAGCTGCTCAGGCCTGGTGATCGCGTGGAATCGTGGGTCTACGCCTCAATAGCGACGGAGCAGCCCCGCGAGCTTCCCCTGGATGCGGACCTGGTCCGGCTTATAGCGCTGGGGATCGTAGGACCGGTTGGCGGGATCCAAACGGATCATCGCGCCTTCGCGTCGAAAATATTTGAGTGTTGCTTCGGCGTCGGCGATCAGCGCGACGACGATCTCGCCATCCCGCGCTACGTCGGCGCGGCGGATCAGCGCATAATCGCCATCGAGTATGCCTGCCTCGACCATCGAATCTCCGGACACTTCGAGCGCGTAATGCTCGCCCGGCCCCAGCAGTGCGGCAGGGACTGAGAGTGTGCTTTGGCCTTCGAGAGCTTCGATCGGCACGCCGGCGGCGATGCGGCCATGCAAGGGGATCTCCAGCACATTCTCATTCGCGGCCTTCGGTGGCGCGGCCGGGGCCTTTGCAGCCGCGGCCGGAGCAGCAGGCGCCTTGCCGAGGCCTTCGGGCAGCCGCACGACCTCGAGCGCGCGGGCGCGGTTCGGCAGCCGCCGGATGAAATTGCGTTCCTCGAGAGCGCTGATCAGCCGATGAACACCCGACTTCGATTTGAGGTCGAGCGCCTCCTTCATCTCTTCGAACGATGGCGAGACACCGGTCTCCTGAAGACGATCATTGATGAAACAGAGCAGTTCATGTTGCTTGCGCGTGAGCATCGCCTTAGCCTCGTCGGGAACGGACGGAGAACATTTAGGCAACTATCGGGATTCTGTCAAGCAAGCGGGATCAGCGGCAGGCAATCGACCTATACATCGACCTATACAATGCCATGAGAGGTTGGCGAGACGGTCGCTCAAGCGATCGGTGGTCGTGAGTCGAACAGTCTTCGGGCAAGCGACCTCAGCACCAGATGACCGAAACCTCGTCGCCTTCGGCAGCAGCGGGCGCATGCGCCTCGCGGACGATCAGCAGTTCGGCCTCGGCCAAGGCCGCGAGCCCGGCACTATCCTGTGAGGCAAGCGGAAAGGCGCGGCCCTCCGCCCATCTCCCGCGCAGATATTCTGCGCGGCCGCCTGTCGCGCCGAGCGCGGCGCCCAGGCGCGCCTGCGCCTGATGCGCAAAGGGGGCAGCCGCGCCGAGGAGATGGGCGATCAGAGGCTTGAGGAAGAGCTGGGCCGTCACATAGGCCGAAACCGGATTGCCCGGCAGCCCGAGGACGAGGGCTTCCCCGAGCAAGCCGATCATCACCGGCTTGCCCGGCTTCATCGCGACCTTCCAGAAATCGATGCTCGCTCCCGCCGCCTGAAGCGCCGGCAGGACGAGATCATGGTCGCCCACCGAAGCGCCGCCGGTGGTGACGATGATATCGGCTGTCCCGGCCAGTCGTTCGAACGCGCTACGGATCGCGCCGAGATCGTCGCGGACGATACCATGATCGGTCGTGTCGCTGGCAAGCGGGGCGAGCATCGCCGCGAGCATCGGGCCGTTAGAGGCGGGCAGCATTATACCGCTTACAGGCTCCCCTGCCGGGACCAGCTCATTACCCGTCGAGAGGATGGCGACGTGAGGACGGCGGCGGACGGCAAGATGGCCGTGCCCGCCCGTTATCGCGAGCGCGATCGCCGGCGGGCGGAGCGGCGCTCCCGCCGCGATCAGCCGGCCACCCTCGACGAAATCATGACCGCGCCGACGGACATGTGCGCCCGCATGGGACGGCCCTGCGCCGGCCATAGTCAGCCGGTTCCCCTCGCGTGCCGCTTCCTCCTGGACAAGGATCGTATCGGCACCGGGGGGCGTCGGAGCACCCGTGAAGATTCGCGCCGCCTCGCCAGGCTTGAGCGCGCGATCAAGGCCGCGGCCGGCCGCGCTCTCGCCCACAACCGTCCAGGGCCCCGGCCGCTCGGCAAAACGGATCGCGTAGCCATCCATCGCCGACAGATCGGCCGCTGGCTGGGTACGCAGCGCCATGATGTCTTCGGCGGCATAGCGCCCGGCGGCGCCGATGATCGGGACATGTTCGACCGGCAACGGTGCCTTCAGCGCGGCCATTCGCGCCTGCGCCTCGTGAACGGGAAGCAGCGCCATCGAAGCCTCAAGCCCTCCAGTCGCCCGACTTGCCACCGGTCTTCGACAGCAGCCGCACCCCTTCGATCCGCATCCCCCGATCGAGCGCCTTCGCCATGTCGTAGATCGTGAGCAGCGCCACCGACACGGCCGTCATCGCTTCCATCTCGATGCCGGTGGAATAGGTTGTGGCGACCGCGGCGGTGGCGCGGATGCCGCCCTCCTCGATTGTCAGGTCGAGAGTGACCCCGGAAATCGGCAGCGGATGGCAGAGCGGGATGAGTTCCGCGGTCCTTTTGGCGGCCATGATCCCGGCGACCCTCGCGACGGCGAGCACATCCCCTTTGCTGATCGCACCGGTACGGATCGCGGCGAGTGCCTGTGCACCGATCAGGATGCGGCCCTCCGCGACGGCTTCTCGCCTGGTATCGCTCTTGGCCGACACGTCGACCATCCGGGCCGCACCGTCGTCGTCGATATGGGTGAGCTTGCCGGTCATGCCCCGGTCAGCAGCCGGCGGGTCGCGGCGGCGATGTCGGCCTGACGCATCAGGCTCTCGCCGACGAGGAAGCAATGGACGCCACGCGCGGCCATCGCGTCAAGATCATCCTTGGACCCAAGGCCGCTCTCGGCGACGAAGGTGCAGCCGGCCGGTGCCTGGCCGACCAGTTCATAGGTGCGCGCGAAGTCGACGGTGAAGTCGCGCAGGTCGCGATTGTTGACGCCGATCAGCCGTGACCGGAGCTTCGTCGCGCGCTCCAATTGGGCTGCGTCGTGAACCTCGACCAGCACGTCCATGCCATATTCGATCGCGGCTGCCTCGATTTCGGCCATCTGCGCGTCGTCGAGCGCGGCGACGATGATCAGGACCGCGTCGGCGCCGAGCGCGCGCGCCTCGGTCACCTGCCAGGGATCCACCATGAAATCCTTGCGCAGGCAGGGCAGTGAACAGGCGGCGCGGGCCTCGACGAGATAGGCGTCGTCGCCCTGGAAATAGGGGATATCGGTCAGGACCGAAAGGCAGGCGGCACCCGCCGCCTCATAGGCCCTCGCGTGGGCGGGCGGGTCGAAATCGGCGCGGATCAGTCCCTTGGACGGCGATGCTTTCTTGATCTCGGCGATCAGGCCATAGCCGCCCGCTGCGACCTTGGCGTCGAGCGCCGCGCGGAAGCCGCGCGGTGCACCGGCGGCGCGGGCGCGCGCGCCCAACTCCGCGAAGGATGTGGCCGCCTTCCGGCGGGCGACATGATCGCGCTTCGCCTCGCAAATCTCTGTCAGCTTGTTGCTCATCGCCGTGCGGCATAGCGCGGGCGAGGCGATGACGGAAGCGCCGCCGCGCTCGGCGGCGGCGCCTGCCGGTCAGAAGCTGTAATAGAGGCTGAACACCGCCGAGCGCGCCTCGCCGGGCGTCGCCCAGCCATTGTTGCGGATGCTGGTGAAATAGCGCTTGTTGGTGACATTCTGGACGTTCAGCTGCGCGGTCAGGCCCGTCAGGACCTCATAGGAGAGGAAGGCGCGATGCGTGAGCCAGCTCTTTGACCGGAATATCGGGGTGAGGCTGTTGACGACCGTCGGCGCCGTGCCTGATGCCAGCGCGCTGTTGTTCAGCGTGAAGCTCCCCGTATAGGTCAGGCCATAGCCGACCTGAAGGCCGAACGGCAGCATATAGGTGGTGAACAGGCTCGCCGCGTGTCGCGGGTTGTTCGTCAGCCGCTGGCCCCTCTGCGGATCGGGGATCGCGGCACTGTTGCCGCAAGGATTTGTCGTCGTGCCATCGGTTGTTCTCGGCCCGGGAGTGGCGAGGCAGGCGTTCGAAACGCTCTGAAGGATCTTCCCTTTCAGATAGGTGTAGTTGGCGAAGATCGCCCATTGCTCGGTGATGTTGCCTGTCGCCCCGAGCGCCAGTCCGTCGACCCTGGATCGCCCGTCAGGAATCTGGAGCGTCGGGAAGATCGGATCGTTGGTCGCGACCCGGAAATTGGTGCGGTCGTTGCGGAACAATGCGGCCGTCAGCTGGAGGCGGCGCTCGAACAGGTCCGCCTTTGCGCCTATCTCGTAATTGACCGCCTTTTCGGGCGCCGCATCGCAGGGATTGGCCGTGGCGCCGCTTGTGCTGGTGATCAAGGTGCCGCAGCCGAGCCGTACCGTGGCCGAGGTTGGCGTCTTCGAATTGCCATAGGCGATGTAGAGGCTAGCGGTCTCGATCGGCTTGTAGTTCAGGCCGACCCGATAGGAAAAGAGCGTTTTACTGCTGTGCTGGTTGAGGCCGCGCGTATAGGCGCCGAGCGTCGGGCCGACCGTTGTCGAGAAGGTATCGGCGCGGAAAGTCGCCTTCGCATGCTCATAGCGTAATCCGGCGTTGAACTCCAGTTGTGGAACGATCTTCACCGTGTCGAACAGATAGCCCGCGATATTGCTGCTGTCGCCTTCGGAAAAGCCTGACTGGATGAAGTTCACCGGCCCGGCATAGATCGTGTTCGGGTTGATCAGGCTGATCGGTGGCTGGGGAACCGTCGCTCCCGCAGCTGTACGCAGGACGTTGCCGCCGACCAGCTCATAATCCTCCCTCGCCGCCGAGACGCCGACGACAAGCGTGTGTTCGAGACCCGCGGTGTCGAACAGGGCGCGCAGATCGGTCTGCGTATAGAGAAGCTGATTCTCCTGGTTGCGGACATTGCCGCGCGGGCCGTTGGGATAGTAGGTGTTCGGCGTGTTCATACCGGCCGGGCAGGCGAGCGGCGTCGTCGCGATGTTGGTCGCGGGGATCGGCTGGAAGCCGCTCGCCAGGCAGAAGGCCCCCGACGGACCGGTGGTGCTGACGTTGCCCTGTGGGGCGCTCGTCAGCGAGTCCTGCCCGACCCGTTGCCAGCGGGTCAGGTTCCGGATCGAAACCTTCTCGCTGAACTCATGCGCGAACCGCATCGTCAGCTGATCGACGGTGGTATCCTGATCGTCGAGATTCTCGATTCCGTAATAATTGCGATCCTTCGGATCATATCCAGGCAGCGGCCCGTCGTTCACCGCGTTGCGGTAATAGGGCACGCCATAGACCGGTATGTTGCTGTCGCGCTGATGGTAATATTGCAGGGTCAGGCTAGTCGGGCTGTCGATACCGATCGTTATCGAGGGGGCGATCCCCCAGCGCTTGTTGCGCTCGACGTTGCGGCCCGGCACCCGATTTTTGTGGCCGACGGCGTTCAGGCGGAAGGCAATTAAATCATTGACGCGGACATTGCTGTCGATCGTGGCGCGATAATAATCGGCGGTGCCGATGCCGGCCTGCACGATCGTCAGGTCTTCGGCCTGCGGGACCTTGGTAACGAGATTGATCGTGCCCCCGACCGAGCCCGAGCCGCTGAACACGGTGTTCGCGCCATTATAGACCTCGATCTGCTGAAGGTTGAAAGTCTCGCTGCGGCTATATTGCGCGCTATCCCGCACGCCATCCTGGGTGATATCGTTGTTCGCCGAATAGCCGCGCAGATTGATGCTGTCGCCATAGCCGCCGCCGCCCTCGCCGGCGCCGAAGGTGATCCCGGGGATCGTCTGCAGCGCGTCGCGCAATGTCAGCAGGTTTTGCTTGCGAATAACCTGGTCGCTGATGACGGTGATCGTCTGCGGCGTGTCGAGCAGGGGCCGGGTGGCCTTGGGGCTTTCGAGGCGATCGACCTTCATCTCGTCGTCGATCGCAGATGCCGTCACGGACAGTCCGCCAAGCTTCTTCTCGCCCGCCGTCGCGTCCTGCGCGGCGGCCGGTGCGCTCGCAATGAAGCCGACGCAGGCAAGTGCCAGGAAGCTACCGCGCGGTGTCATGACGTCCATCTTGTTCCCCTTCTGATTGCTATGTTGCGGCCTGCTACTGATAATGCGATTGAATCGCAACTAGGAAAATCACGCAAGTTGCAAATCGCTCTCAAAAGGGAGACGGCCATGCCGCTGCCACCGCTGGAGGTTCGGCGTGCGACAGGTTATGGTTCGGCAATGGCGGTACTGCTCAACCACATCATCATCTGGTGTAGCGACCAGCAGCGTTCCGCGGCTTTCCTGACCGATATGCTGGGGCTGCCGCCCGCCATGCCCTTCCACCATTTCCTGGTGGTCGAACTCGCCAACCAGGTCTCCATCGACTTCATGGAGAAGAGCGGCCCGGTGTCTCGCCAGCATTATGCTTTTCTGCTCGGCGAAGGTGAGTTCGACGCCTTGCTTGCGCGTATCCGGCAGAGGCGAATCGATCACTGGGCCGATCCCGCGAGAACCATGGCCGGCTCGATCAACAACCATGATGGCGGACGGGGGGTCTATTGGGAGGATCCCGATGGCCATCTGCTCGAGGCTATCACCCGCCCTTATGGTCGAGGTTGACGATGGCACCACCGGCGAGCGCCGCCACCGCGCCGAGGGCGCCGTGTCGACTCCGAAATGGGTAGGCTCTGGTATCTTTTCGGCCGCATCGCCGTCGCCGGGTCAGAAAGCCACAAGTTGCGCGAGCAGCGCGCGCGCCGCGCCGCCGTCGATCGCGTCTCCTGCGATGGCGACACCCTCCGTCCATCGCGTCGTCCTGCCGGCGACGATCAGCGCCGCGGCGGCGTTAAGGAGGACGGCGTCGCGATAGGGGCCGGCCTCGCCGGCGAGCAGCCGCACGAGCGCGGCCGCATTATAGGCCGCGTCTCCGCCGCGAATGCTCTCCAGGCCATGGCGCGGCAGCCCGGCGATGGCGGGTTCGAAGCGTTCGGGCCCGAAGCCGATCGTCCCCAGGCGAAAGATGCTGCTCGGTCCCGCGATCGACAGCTCGTCGAGGGGCTCGTCGCCGGCGACGAGCATGACTGCGTCGCATCCGAGCCGATCGAGCGCGCCCGCATAATGTGGCAGGAAATCGGGCCGCGCGACGCCGATCAGCTGACGAGTGACGCCGGCCGGGTTACAGATGGGGCCAAGCAGATTGAAGATCGTCCGACGACCGATGCGCTTGCGGACAGGGCCCAGCGGCTTGAGCGCCGGATGGTGCCTCTGCGCGAACAGGAAGCACAGCCCGATCTGCGCGAGGCTCGCCTCGGCTCGATCGGACGCGCGATCGAGATCTACGCCGAGCGCCTCCAGCGTATCTGCGCCGCCGGCCTTCGATGACGCTGCCCGATTGCCATGCTTGGCGACGGGCACGCCGGCTCCAGCGACGACGAGAGCCACCGCCGTCGAGACGTTCAGGCTGTGGGCACCGTCCCCGCCGGTACCGCATACGTCGATCGTTCCGGGTGGCGCGGAAATCCTGACCATCCGCTGCCGCATCGCCCGGGCCGCTCCTGCGATTTCGGCGCCCGTCTCGTCGCGCTCCGCCATCGTCGTGAGGAAGGGGACCAGCTCGTCTTCTCGATAGGCGCCGTCGAGGATAGCCGCGAAAACCCGCTCGGCCTCGGCCTCGTCGAGCGGGAACATCGGATCGGGTAGCGACCTCAAGTCAACTGCGCTCCTTCACCGGCATGCCGGCGGCGCGCATGAAGTTGGCAAGCATGGCATGGCCGTGCTCGGTCGCGATACTTTCCGGATGAAACTGGACTCCGTGGATCGGCAGCGATGCGTGGCGGACGCCCATCACCTGGCCGTCCGGCGTACGCGCGTTGATAACCAGCTCGGTCGGCATGCCTTCTTCGGGTACGATCAGCGAGTGATAGCGTGTCGCGGTGAATGGCGAGGGTAATCCTCGATACAGACCGGTGTCGTCGTGCAGGATAGGGCTTGTCTTACCGTGCATCAATTCGGGTGCGCGGACCACCTTACCCCCAAAAAACTGACCGATCGACTGATGGCCGAGGCAAACGCCGAGCAAGGGCCGCCTCTCCGCCGCGCAGGCGCCCACCAGCTCGAGCGAGATCCCCGCTTCGTTCGGCGTGCAAGGGCCAGGCGAGATGAGGAAGGCCTCCGCTCCGCTCGACATCGCCTGGCCGACGCCGATCGCGTCGTTGCGGACGACCTCCACGTCGGCGCCAAGCTCCATCAGATAATGGACCAGGTTCCAAGTGAAGCTGTCATAATTGTCGATGACGAGGATCATGTCGCGCCTGTAGCGGGAGCAAGACCGCGGCGAAAGGCCCATTGCGCGAGGAATGGTCCGCTTGCCGCCTGGGGGCGGGCCAGGCGGGAACCCGCCCGGCAGCGCTATGCTGGGAGGCACAAAGCGGAGGATGGGGCGCAACGAGATTTGGGGAGCTGAGTCGGAGGCACCACAGGCGCTATCTTTCGCAAGGGGTGCCGGGACTATCTATTGCATCGGCAGCCTTCTCAGGCCGGATATAGATAGACGACAGCTGTGGGAGCAGGCGCTTGAGTTCACGTTCGATCTCCTCGATCGCGCTTTCGGCCTCACCCATCGGCAGATCGTCCACGAAATCAGCGCTGATCGCCACGAACACCGCATCGGGCGCGGTGTGGATCGTGCGGACGTGGTTGACCGCATGGATCTCGGCACGCCGATCGAGCAGCTCGCGAACGCAACGGACCAGGGCCGGGTCGGCGCTCTCGCCGATCAGCAGGCCCTTGGCCTCGCGCGCGAGCAGGATCGCGACCGCCGCGAGCACGGCGCCGATCGCGATCGACGCCACGCCGTCGAGCCGAGGGTCGAGGAAATAATGGCTTCCCCAGACGCCGGCGGCCGCCAACACCAGCCCGATGAGCGCAGCGCTGTCCTCACATAGGACGACGAAGGAGGTCGGGTCCTTCGAGCGGCGGACCGTCTGCCACCAGTTCTGCGCGCCGCGCGCCGCATCCATCTCGCGAACTGCGACAAGCCAGGACGATCCTTCCAGCATGAACGCTACGGCCAGGACGATATAGTTGATCCACGGATCGCGGAGCGGCTCCGGCGCGCGGATATGCGCGACTCCCTCATAGATGGACACGCCGGCGCCAAGGGCGAAGATCAGGATCGCTATGACGAAGGCCCAAAAATAGAGCTCGCGCCCATAGCCGAAAGGGTGGGCGGTATCAGGCGGACGCAGTGCGCGATGCTTGCCGTAGAGCAGGAGCAGCTGGTTTCCCGAATCGACCAGCGAATGCACGCCCTCGGTCAGCATTGCCGAGGAACCGCTGAACGCCGCGGCGAAGAACTTCGCAGCGGCGATGCCCAGATTGGCCGCGAGGGCGCCGTAAAGGACGAGGTTCGCCTTCACATGGGCGAATCGGGGGGAGGCTACTTCAACCATCGCCGAGCCGGTCAGACAATGCGTAGCCGATCGCCCCGTCTCCGACCCGCGTCTCCATGACGTGATGACCGTCCAGCAGGGTGGCGGTCAGGCCCACGTCGGCGCCCAGAACTGAGGTGACCACAGGCTTGAGCGTTGCCGTTGGCGCGTTTTCCATGGTTGGCTCCCGATCCGATCCCCGCACGAGGCAAATGGGGAGCGGGGCCAGTCGGTTCCGTCGCGAAGCAAAATGTCCTGCCACCGCCTGTACGGGACTATCAGGCGTGAGGCCCTAAATGGTCGGGGAGAGAGGATTCGAACCTCCGGCCCCTGCCTCCCGAAGACAGTGCTCTACCAGGCTGAGCTACTCCCCGACGGAGATCCGGCCAGTTTTTCGGCTTCGGGAGCCGGCCGGATTGAGCCAAGTCGGGGCGCTATAGGGGCGGTGCCGATTCCTTGCAAGGGGCCCAATCGAGACTTTTGTGAGCGGAGTAAGCGCTTATCGAGGGCCGCCGCCGTAGCGCAGCCGGGCAGCACGCGGGTGCACCGCAATGGCGGAGGGAGATCGGAGGGCTCTGCCTATTCCGGCTCTGCGGGCCAGCGGATTCGTCCGTTGTCGATCCGCTTTACGCAGCCTTGGCCTTCTTCGCCCGCTCGATCGCTTCCAGGACGATCTGCCGCGCGTCGCTGGCTCCGCCCCACGTGCCGATCCGCACCCACTTCTCGGCTTCGAGATCCTTATAGTGGGTGAAGAAATGCTCGATCTGCTGAAGAACGATCTGGGGCAAATCGTCGCGTTCGTTGACGTCGGTATAATAGGGAAAGGTGCTGTCGACCGGCACGCAGACGAGCTTCTCGTCGCCGCCATGCTCATCCTCGAGGTTGAGCACCGCGATCGGCCGCGCGCGAACGACGCAGCCCGGCACGAAGGGTGAGCGCGCGACGACCAGCGCGTCGAGCGGATCACCGTCGGGCGACAGAGTGTGCGGCACGAAGCCATAATTCGCCGGATAGCGCATCGGCGTGTGGAGGATGCGGTCGACAAATAATGCGCCCGATTTTTTGTCGAACTCATATTTGACGGGTTCGCCGCCCACCGGCACTTCGATGATGACGTTGAGGCTGTTGGGCGGATCGTCACCCACGGGAATCAGGTCGATGTTCATGGCGCGGCCTTTATGCTGCACTGCATCGGAAGCCAAGCCCGAAACGCGCTACAGCGCGGATTTCCGCGACGAACGAGGATAGGGAAGCCCGCCATCTTCCCACCGCCGCTGGATTTGCTAAGGGCGGCGCATGAACAGGACAGAAACGCCCCGGCCGATCCGGGGTACGCAAGACATGCTGGGCGAGCCGGCGCGCCGCTTCGGCGCGGTCGTCGCGGCGTTCGACCGCATACGCCGCCTGTACGGCTTCGGCAGGGTCGAGGTGCCCGTGATGGAGCAGACCGCGGTCTTCGCGCGTTCGCTCGGCGAGACCACCGACGTGGTTTCGAAGGAAATGTACAGTTTCGACGATCGCGGCGGTGACTCGGTGACGCTCCGGCCGGAATTCACCGCCGGCTTATGCCGGGCTTTCCTTACCGAGGGCTGGCAACAGCATGCGCCGCTCAAGATCGCGACCCATGGTCCGCTGTTCCGCTACGAGCGCCCCCAAAAGGGTCGCTATCGCCAGTTCCACCAGCTCGACGCCGAAGTGATCGGCGCGAGCGAGCCGCAGGCGGACGTCGAACTGCTCTGCATGGCCGATCTGCTGCTCCGCGAACTTGGCATCGCCGAGGGCGTGACGCTGACGCTGAATACGCTCGGCGACGCCGACACCCGCGACGCATGGCGTGGCGCGCTGGTCGAGCATTTCGAGCGGCATCGCGGCGAACTGAGCGATGAGAGCGTCAAACGGCTCGCCACCAATCCGTTACGTATCCTCGATTCCAAGGATCCCCGCGACCGGCCAATCGCCGACGCCGCACCCGAGATCGATGCCTATCTTTCCGGCGAGGCCGGCGCCTTCTTCGCGGCGGTGGCGGAGGGGCTCGACGCGGCCGGCATCGCCTGGACGCGAAATTCGCGACTGGTGCGCGGGCTCGATTATTATCGTCATACCGCCTTCGAGTTCGTGACCGACCGGTTGGGGGCGCAAGGAACGGTGCTCGGCGGAGGCCGTTATGATGGGCTGATCGAGGTGCTGGGCGGGCCGCCTACCCCCGCGGTAGGCTGGGCGGCGGGCATCGAGCGGCTGGCGATGCTGATCGATGAACCGGCGGCGGAGACGGTGGAGGTTGCCGTCATTCCGATGGGAGAGCGCGCGCAGACGCTCGCGATCCGCCTCCTCGCCGATCTGCGCCGGGCCGGGATAGCGGCAGACATGTCCTATAGGGGCAATATGAAGAAGCGCATGCAGAAGGCCGATGCAAGCGGTGCGCGCTTCGCGGTCATCATCGGCGACGATGAGGTGACCAGAGGCGAGGTCGCGGTCAAGCAGCTTGCCAGCCAGACGCAGAGTTGGGTGGCGATCGATCGGCTCGTCGAAGCGCTCAAGGGCTGATCGATGGTCACGATCACCTCCGCCCGGATCGCGCAGATCGAAGCCCGGCGTGACGAGCTGCAGGCGATGATGGCGCGCGGCGATCTCCCGTCGGACCAGTTCGTCCAGCTATCAAAGGATTATGCGGAGATAGAGCCGGTCGCCGCGGTCGCGGGCGAGGTGCGGCGGCTGCGCGGCGAACTCGACACGCTGATGATGCTGGCGGAAGATCAGAGCAGCGATGCCGAGATGCGGGCGATGGCGGCCGAGGAACTCGACGAGATCAGAGCAAAGCTGCCCGACGCCGAACGCGCGCTGGCGCTCCGGCTGCTGCCTCGCGACGCTGCGGATGAACGATCGGCGATGCTGGAGATCCGCGCCGGCACGGGCGGCGACGAGGCCGCACTGTTTGCCGGGGACTTGTTCCGTATGTATCAGCGCTATGCCGAAGATCGCGGCTGGCGGGTGGAGCTGATCTCCGCGAGCACGGCCGATCTGGGCGGCTATAAGGAGGTGGTCGCGAGCATCACCGGCGCGGGCGTGTTCGCACGATTGAAGTTCGAGAGCGGCGTTCATCGCGTACAGCGCGTCCCGGTTACCGAATCGGGCGGCCGCATCCACACCTCGGCAGCGACGGTGGCGGTGCTGCCGGAGGCCGAGGATGTCGACGTCCAGATCGACGAGGCGAAGGATCTGAGGATCGACGTCTATCGGTCGTCGGGACCGGGCGGCCAGTCGGTCAACACCACCGACAGCGCGGTGCGCATTACCCATTTGCCGAGCGGACTGGTCGTCATCCAGCAGGACGAGAAGTCGCAGCACAAGAACAAGGCGAAGGCGCTGAAGGTGCTGCGCACGCGCCTCTACGAGATAGAGCGCGAGCGACTCGCAAGCGCTCGGGCCGGCGCGCGCAAGTCGATGGTCGGCTCGGGCGATCGCTCGGAGCGGATACGCACCTATAATTTTCCGCAAGGGCGGGTGACCGATCACCGGATCAACCTGACGCTGCATCGCCTTTCGGAAATATTGGAAGGGCCGGGGCTCGATGAGCTCATCGCCGCTTTGATCGCCGAGGACGAGGCCGAGCGCTTGGCGCAACTTGATGGCTGAAGCTGTCGCCGCGGCGCTGCGGCGCGCGACGGCGCTCTTGGTCCCGTCGAGCGATACGGCGCGCCTTGATGCCGAGCTGTTGATGGCGCACGCGCTCGGCATCGATCGCGGAGCGATGCTGCTCGGCGGCCTTGATGGCCCGGCGCCGTCGGGGTTCGATGGGCTGGTCGATCGGCGCCGGGCGCACGAACCGATCGCCTATATCATCGGCAGCCGTGACTTCTGGACGATCAACCTCCTCGTCACTCCGGCGGTGCTGATCCCGCGTCCCGATAGCGAGACGCTAATCGAGGCTGCCGTCGAACATTTCGGCGCGGTTGGGCCGCAGCGTGTCATCGATCTCGGCACCGGCTCCGGCGCGCTGCTGCTGGCGGCACTGGCGGAATGGCGGGAAGCGTCCGGCCTCGGTGTGGATGCGTCTCCTGCGGCGTTGGCGGTTGCGCGCGGCAATGGCGAGCGGCTGGGGTTCGAGGGCCGGGCTCAATGGCGGCTTGGCGATTGGGCGGAAGGAATCGACGAACGTTTCGACCTGCTGCTTTGCAATCCCCCCTATGTCAGTACGGACGCGCCGCTTGGTCCCGAAGTGGCGGATCACGAGCCGGCGTCCGCGCTGTTTGCAGGGGTGGATGGGCTGGACGCCTATCGCCGCCTCGCGACACAGATCGCCCGGCTGATCGCGCCGGGCGGGTTGGGCGCAATCGAGATCGGCGCCGACCAGGCGGATTCCGTAGCGGCGCTTTTCGCGGCGGCGGGGCTGACCGCATCGGTGCGCCGCGATCTCGCGGAACGCGATCGGGCAATCCTCGTCAAGCCATGAGCCTTTCGTCTCACCCATGCACATTCCTCTTGGAAATTCGCGCGCGACGTCCTACATCGACAAGCATGGACGGGCTTGGGATGCCGTAGTGCACCGGCCCGATGCAACGACCTCCATAGTCACGGACGCCATGCAGGGCGGCCATGCGGGTGGTGGATGCGGAGTCGGCAGGCTCCCGCGCCAGGGGCGGCGTGCATCTTGACAGTTCCGGAGCAAGGGCTCCGATATGGATCCGGGATGGTCCCGGTGTGGGAGTGGTGAACCGTACCACGAGTGACGAGGACATCGGTAACTTGATCAATAATCGGCAGAACGGCCGCCGTCGCGGTCGTGGCGGGGGTCAGGGTGCGCCCCGGCCCAACGGGCCCAACGCTGGCCAGGATCGCGGCAACCGCGTCGACAACCGCGCGCGTGGCAACGCAGCCCAGCTCCATGAAAAATACAAAGCGCTGGCACGTGACGCCCAAATGCAGGGCGACCGGGTCAACACCGAATATTATCTGCAATTCGCGGATCACTATTTTCGGGTGTTGAGCGAGAGCCGCTCCCGCTTCGAAGAGCAGCAGCCGCGGCCGCGCCGTGACGACTTCATGACCCAGCCCGATGAGGAATATGGCGACGAGGGTGATCGCGTCGGCACCGACGAGCAAAGGGCGGTCGAACCGACCGACGCGCGCGAGAATGGCACCCGACCTCGGTTCGATATAGCGGAGCGCCAAGACAGCCGAACCGAAAGGGCGGCCGAGCGCGGTGAGGAGCGCCAGGCCGGCTCGCAACGATCCCGTGGCGAACGCGTGCAGGGCGCACGCTTCGCGGTCGAGCCTGTTCGGGAAGAGCGACCTGCCCAGGAAGAGCGAGACGAGCCGCGCTCCGAAGCAGCGCGGGTGGACGCTGTCGAGCCTCAGCCCCGTCGCCGCGGCCGCCCGCCCAAGGCTAAGCCGGCCGATCAGATCGAGATCGACCGCCTGCCCCCCGCATTCGGCGGAGGCGAGGGCGACGGCCAGCAGGAGCATGATCCGGAGCAGGAGGACGCGCCCCGTCGCCGCACCCGCCGACCGCGCGCGGCGGCGTGACGGTCTTCCGATGACGGGATCAGGGAAGGGCGGCTTCGGCTGCCCTTTTCGTTGGGCGAGCCTCAGGCGCGACGACCTACTCGTCCGGCCGGGTGACGTCCTCGTCATGGCCGGTTCCCGAACTTAGGAAGATCAGTCCCATCAGCGCTCCGGCGAGCAGTACGGTCAGTGCCACGCCGGCAGTGGTCGCGATCAGGAGCGCGGCAGTCATCGGCGCCCCCGCTTTCTTCAGATAGTAGAGCGCGGCGGCAACGCTGGCGACGGCTGCGGCGAGCACCCATCGCATGAGCCACCGGTAACGCGCCCAGGCTCGGGCCGCCTGAGCCGGATCGGAAAGACGGTTGCGCGGCTTGGGCATGGGCTTTCTTTTGCGACCGAAAAGTGGGAGTATCAAGCGACTAGAGACGGGATGCCGATCGGGCTGGCGGCAGAGATACCGGCTCAGGGGGTGGTGACCATAGCCAGGCAGGGCGGGTCGCGTCAGGAAGGAGGCTGAAATGACGATCGCGGCACTACTTCACGGCCGGGGCGAGTCCAGCATCATCCGTGCGACCCCCGACATGTCTGTCAGCGACGTCCTCGCAATGCTAGCCGACAAGCGAATCGGCGCGGTACCGATCATCGAAAATGAACAAGTGATCGGCATCATGTCCGAGCGCGACATGATCTATGGTATTCGCGCGGTCGGCCCGGGCTATCTACAGAGCCGGGTGCGCGACGTCATGACGACTCCGGTGATTACCGTGACGAGCAATACCAGTCCGCTGGAGGCACTGGCCATGATGACGCGGCGGCGGATCCGACATCTTCCCGTGGTCGACGAGGGGGTGTTGGTGGGGTTCGTGTCGATCGGCGATCTGGTCAAGGCGCGGATGGAGAGGATCGAGGAAGAAGCGGCTGCGCTGCGGGAATATATTCAAATGAGCTGAAGGAAGGGCGCCCTTTCAAGCGGTTGGCCGGTCTGATTCTCGATGCTGCAGATAACAAGCCCGCTTGATTCGCCGCCGCCTCGCCCTATCTGGGAAATCGGAAGGGGTGCGAAAGCCCGGAAAATCGGGCCCAAAACGCGCTGTCGAAAATTTGTAATTTTTGCTGTTGACCGGTCGGGGTCCCGCTCATAGAAGCCCCTCCACCGACGGCGGCGAGACGGTTCGACCCGACAGCCACCGACCTCCCGATCGATGACTCGATCACCCGAAGAGCGATCTTGGGGAAGGGATGTTTTTCGGTTCTTTCTCATTGTTGGAAGATGAAGGGACATGTGGGCGGCGGCAGCGGTCTGCGCGATTTTCGAGGTCGTGTGGGTCGTTTTAAAGCTAAGCCGTTCCATGTCTTATTTTGCTTTAT